>Ga0081539_10000706_pt1 | contig 66923 bp, 53 predicted proteins | sample TabmetS4T2R2_FD_71023 | JGI IMG/M metagenome (GOLD analysis project Ga0081539, IMG submission 71023) | Tabebuia heterophylla rhizosphere microbial communities from the University of Puerto Rico - S4T2R2 | ecosystem: Host-associated > Plants > Roots > Rhizosphere ...
CCCCGTGGCCGCACCCGTCCGCGGCTGGCCACGCGCCAAAGGATCCCCGCGCACACAAGGTCCGGGCAGGGCCGGCGTAGCCGGCTGGGGTGAGATTGCCCAGACTCGCAGGGTGAGGCCGCGGGAGCGACGGTCCGGACCACGACGGACATCGCGGTAGCCCAAGGGTTTCGACGCCATGAAGACGTAGGTCACCCCGACTCCGAAAGGTCTCTAGAGGTGGGCTTGGCGCGCGGGGCTGGCAGCGGCGGCCGGGGGTTTCGGCTCGCCCCGCGAGCCGCCGGCCGCCGCGGTCTCCGGCGGGAGCAGCGGTCCGCCACTGACGCGGACCGGGAAATTGTCCTGGAGAAAAGATCCTGGGGCGTCAGGTCAGGCGGGAGATGATGAGGTCGCGGACGGTCTTGGCGTCGGCCTGGCCGCGGGTGGCCTTCATGACCGCGCCCACCAGCACACCTGCCGCCGCCACCTTGCCTTCGCGGATCTTGGCGGCCACGTCGGGGTTGGCGGCGATGGCCTCGTCGACGGCGGCGGTCAGGGCGCCCGTGTCCGAGACGACCTCCAGGCCGCGCGCGGACATGATCTCGGTGGGCGTGCCTTCGCCGGCGATCACGCCTTCGAGCACCGCGCGGGCCAGCTTGTCGTTGAGCTTGCCCTCGTCGACGAGGCGCTGCAGCTCGGCCACCTGGGCCGGAGTGGCGCCCACCTCGACCAGCTCGACGCCGGCCTCGTTGGCGCGGCGGGCAAGCTCGCCCAGCCACCACTTGCGGGCGCCTTCGGGCGAGGCGCCGGCCGCGACGGTCTCCTCGATCAGCTCGACCGCGCCCGCGTTGACCACCGACTGCATGTCGAGGTCGGACAGGCCCCAGTCGGCCTGGAGGCGCTTGCGGTGTACGCGCGGCAGCTCCGGCAGGCTCGCGCGAAGCGACGTGACCCACTCCGGGTCGGGCGCCAGCGGCACGAGGTCGGGCTCCGGGAAGTACCGGTAGTCGGTGGCGGTCTCCTTGGAACGGCCGGGCCTCGTGTCGCCGGTGTCCTCGTGGAAGTGGCGGGTCTCCTGCTTGATCCGCCCGCCCGCGTCGAGGACGGCGGCCTGGCGGAGCATCTCGGAGCGCACGGCGCGCTCGACCGAGCGGAGCGAGTTGACGTTCTTGGTCTCGGTGCGGGTGCCCCACTCGCCCGAGCCGGCGAGCGAAAGCGACGTGTTGACGTCGCAGCGCAGCGAACCCTGCTCCATGCGCACGTCGGAGACGCCGAGCGTGCGGATCACGTCGCGCAGCTCCGTCACGTACGCCCGGGCGACGATCGGGGCCAGCGCGCCCGTGCCGGGTACCGGCTTGGTGACGATCTCGACGAGCGGGATGCCGGCGCGGTTGTAGTCGACCAGCGACTCGGTGGCGCCGTGGATGCGCCCTGTCGCGCCGCCCACGTGCAGCGTCTTGCCGGTGTCTTCCTCCAGGTGGACGCGCTCGATCTCGACGCGCACGATCCGGCCCTCGACCTCGACGTCGAGCCAGCCGTCGACGCACAGCGGCTCGTCGTACTGGCTGATCTGGTAGTTCTTCGGCATGTCCGGGTAGAAGTAGTTCTTCCGGGCGAAGCGCGACCAGGTGGCGATCGTGCAGTTGAGCGCGAGCCCGATCCGGATGGTCGCCTCGATCGCGGCCTTGTTGGCGACCGGCAGCGACCCGGGCAGCCCCAGGCACACCGGGCAGATCCGGGTGTTGGGCTGGCCGCCGAAGTCGATCGGGCACCCGCAGAACATCTTGGTCTTCGTGCCCAGCTCGACGTGCGTCTCCAGGCCGATCACCGGCTCGTAGCGGGCGACGACGTCCTCGTACGCCGGGAGGGTGACGGTCATGAGAGCTCCCTCGGGGTCAGCGTGCCGACGGCGGACTCGAGCGCGGCGCCCACCCGGTACATCCGGTCGTCGGCGAGCGTCGGTGCCATGATCTGGAAGCCGACCGGCAGCCCCTCCGACAGTCCACAGGGGACGGAGATGGCCGGCCCGCCGTACAGGTTGGTCGGGATCGTGAAGAGGTCGGCCAGGTACATCTGGTACGGGTCGGACGTGCGCGAGCCGAGCGGAAACGCCACGAACGGCGTCGTCGGCGACACGAGCACGTCGACCTGCTCGAACGCGGCCGTGAAGTCGCGCGTGATCAGCGTGCGCACCTTCTGCGCCTGCCCGTAGTAGGCGTCGTAGTAGCCGCTGGACAGCGCGTACGCCCCGATGATGACCCGCCGCTTGACCTCCGGACCGAAGCCGGCCTCGCGGGTGAGCGACATGACCTCTTCGAGCGCCTTGGCCCCGTCGTCGCCGACCCGCAGGCCGTAGCGCACGCCGTCGTAGCGGGCCAGGTTGGAGGAGCACTCGCTCGGCGCGATCAGGTAGTAGGCGGGCAGCGCGTACTGGAAGTGGGGGCAGGAGACCTCGACCACCTCGGCGCCGAGCTTGGTCAGCGCGTCGAGCCCCTCGCGGAAGGCGGCCATCACGCCCGGCTCGGCACCCTCGCCGCCGAACTCGCGCACCAGGCCCAGCCGCACGCCGCTCAGGTCGCCGGTCGCTCCGCGCCGGGCGGCGCCGACGACGTCGGGCACCGGCTGCGGGATCGACGTGGAGTCGCGCGGGTCGTGGCCGGCCAGCACCGCGTGGAGCAGCGCCGCGTCTTCGACGGTGCGGGCGCAGGGCCCCGGCGTGTCCAAAGAGGAGGAGAACGCCACGAGCCCGTAGCGCGATGTGCCGCCGTACGTGGGCTTCGCGCCGACGGTACCCGTGACGGCTCCTGGCTGGCGGATGGAGCCGCCGGTGTCGGTGCCGACGGTGAGTGGCGCCTCGTAGGCGGCGAGCGCGGCGGCGCTGCCGCCGCCGGAGCCGCCCGGGATGCGGCTGAGATCCCACGGGTTGTAGGTGGGCCCGTACGCGGAGTACTCAGTGGACGAACCCATCGCGAACTCGTCGAGGTTGGTCTTGCCGAGCATCACGAGCCCGGCGGCGCGCATGCGCTCGACGATCGTCGCGTCGTACGGCGGGCGCCAGCCTTCGAGGATCTTGGAGCCGGCGGTGGTGGGCACCCCGCGGGTGACCACGATGTCCTTGACGCCGACCGGCACGCCGGCCAGCGGCCCGAGCGGCTCGCCCGCCGAGCGGCGCTCGTCGACGTCGAGCGCGGCGGCGCGGGCGCCTTCGGCGTCGACGTGCAGGAACGCGTGCACCCGGTCGTCGACGGCCGCGATGCGGTCGAGGTGCGCGTCGGTGACCTCCGTGGCGGAGGCCTCGCCCCGCGCGATAAGGCCCGCGAGCTGCGCCGCGCTCATCTTGGTCAGATCGGTCACGGCTCAGGCCTCCTCTTCCAGGATCCGAGGTACGCGGAAGCGGCCCTCTTCCACGTCGGGCGCGCCGGCCAGCGCCTCCTCGGGCGTGAGGCAGGGCACCTCGACGTCTTCGCGGAGCACGTTGGTGAGCGGCACGGAGTGTGAGGTCGGCGGGATGTCCTCGGCCACGACCTCGCCCACCCGGGCGACCGCCTGGAGGATCACGTCGAGCTGGCCGGCGAAGAGGTCGAGCTCATCTTCGGTGACGGCGAGCCGCGACAGGCGCGCGAGATGCGCGACCTCCTCGCGGGAGATGGCGGCCATGAGTGCCCCCTTAGAACGGCTGCGAACTGACCGAGCGTGGCATGCGCCCGGTGACCCGAGCGAGTCTATTTGTCACTGTCCGGCGTCCAGGGAGCGGCCCCACGGAAAACGGAGACATAGACCGAACTCCTCACGGTCGCGGCGCGTATAACCCGGTATGCCCATACGGCGCGAGGTGATCCTGCCTGCCGCCGATCCTCTCGTCGCGTGGCGTCGGATCGCACTGGACAAGCAACTGCCCGCACCGCGGTTTCCGAGCGGCGTCCGCGCACCCTCCGTAACGCTGCTGTGCGCGCTGCTCGTACTCGCGGTCGTGTCCGCGGTCTACCTGGGCATGTTTCACGGACGGGTGATCCCGCAGGCGGTGGTCGATTCGCAGGACCGGCTGGTCACCAGCCTCGCCCGCGGTCTCAACACGACGGTGACCATCGGCGTCGACGAAATGGAGGCCGCCGCCAAGAAAGGCGGCGACCCGGCCGCGGTGCTGGCCTCGGCCGGGGGCGGCGGCACAGCGTGGGCGGGCGCGGCGGTGCTCGACGCGGGCAACCGCCGGCCGGTCGCCGCGCGCGGTGAGCCGGTCCCGGTGGCGAACGTGCCGCAGGACGTGCCCCGCACCACCGTCACGCCCTTGATCCAGGGCGCCGAGCCGCGCGCGTTGATCTCCACTCCGCTGCCCGACGGGCGGGTGCTCGCCGGCATGACCTCCCTGCGGGTACGCCCGCTGCGGCTCGCCCCCAACGCCCGCCAGTCCGTGCTCGTCGGGCTGCCCAGCGGCGAGAGCACGGTCGTGCAGGGCGCGCCACCCGCCGGCGGCCCGGCCGGCGACGTGATCAAGCAGACGCTCGCCGAGACCCGCGAAGGGCGCGCCGTGCGCTCGACCGGCGGCCCGCCCGGGAGCGCGCTGCTGGTGGTTGCCGCGCCGGTCGGTTCGCTGGGGATCGCGGTGGCCTCCACGGTCTCCGCGCCGGTGGTCGACGTCGGCTCGCCGTGGAAGGGGCTGGCTCCCGCCGCCGGGCTCATCGTGGCCGCGCTGTTCGCCTACCTCGTGGCCCGCCGCGCCGTGGTCCGCCCGGTGCGCCGGCTGCTGGCCCGCGCGAAGGCGGACGCCTGCGGCGACACGAGCCCACAACCCAAGGTCAAAGGCCCATCCGAGGTACGCCGCATCGGCGCCGCCCTCGACGACCGCGCCCGCCCGCGGGGGCTACCGGCGGTGGTGCTGTTGCTCGGCGTGCCGGCGATCGTCTTCGGGTGGTCCGGCGCGCTCGGGTACGCGTTCGCCGGCGGCCCGGTGCCCGTGCCCGCGCAGGTGGTCCTGGACAGCGAAAACCAGGTGACCGCCGCGACAGTCGCGCTCGGCCAGTCGCTCGACGGCGGGCTGCGGCAGGCCACCGTGACGGCGGCGCTGAGCGCGCGGACCGCGCCACCCCAGCTCGGGCCCGACCTCGACAAGCTCGTCAAGAGCGACGACGAGTACCGCGGCGCCTACTTGACCGACCCCGAGGGGCGGGTCGTCACGACCGCCGGCCGGGAGCCGCTGCGCCAGCAGGAGAAGCTGCCCCAGGAAAGCGGCGTGCGGCTGGCCAACACCGGCGGGCGCCTGCCGGTCATCTACGCGTACGCGCACCGGCCGGACGGGCACAGCGTGGTGGTCGAGTTCGACGTGCCGCAGCTCGCCGACCTGCTGCGCCGGGCCGACGGCCGGGTGCGCGTGGTCGACAGCCAGCTGCGCACGATCCTCGACACCGAGGGGTTTCGAGCATTCCAGCCGCTGGCCGGCGCCGAGGCGCGGGAGGCGGCCACCACCGCGGGGCAGGGGCGCACCGGTGCCAAGCTCGCGGGCCGCGCGCTGGTCGCCGGTACCCCGCTGTCCGAGCCCAGCTCCGCCGCGGGCCTGCGCTGGTCGGTGGTGGCCGAGCAGGCGGTGGGAGATCTCGCCCTGCCGGTCAACAGCCTGCGCCGCGCCAGCCTCGTGCTCGGCGGCGCGGCCGCCTTCCTGGCCGTGGTCGCGCTCGGGTGGCACTACTTCGTGCTGCTCGTGCCGCTTCGGCGGCTGGCCGCGGCGGCCGACCGGATGGCCGACGGCGACACCGAGACGGTGATCTCCCCGCACCGCCCAGACGAGATCGGCGCGATCGCGAGCTGCCTGGAGATCTGCCGCCAGGTGCGGGTGCACGGCCCGGCCCGCCTCGGTGGCGCCGAGCGCCTGCGCGGGTCGGTCTCCCAGGCGACGATGGTCATGCGCCGCCCGCCCAACCGGCGCAAGTCCGGTGCCCGCCGGGTGGGGAGGCGCTGAGGTGCTCTTCCTGTACGGCGTCTTCGCCGCGTGCTGCCTCGTGCTGCTGATCGCGGGCATCGTGGAGCAGCGCGGCCACTACGCCAACCTGCGCAGGATCCCCACCCGCGTCCTCGTCAACGGCATCCGCGGCAAGAGCTCGATCACCCGCCTCTGCGCGGGCGCGCTCCGCGGCGGCGGGTTCGCCGTGGTGGCGAAGACCACCGGTACGGCCGCGCGCTTCATCTTCACCGACGGGAGCGAGGAGCCGGTCTACCGCAAGTTCGGCATCGCCAACGTGGTCGAGCAGATCGGCATCGTCCGCCGCGCCGCGATGTTCCACCCGGACGTGCTGGTGATGGAGTGCATGGCGGTGATGCCGGCGCTGCAGGAGATCAACCAGCAGAAGCTGATCCGCTCGACGATCGGCGTGGTGTGCAACGTACGCGAGGACCACCTGGCCGAGATGGGGCCGACCCTCGACCACGTGGCCCGCTCGCTGAGCCGTTCGATGCCGGTGGGTGGCGTGTGCGTGACCGCCGAGCGCGACCGCCTGCACATCCTCGAGGAGGAGGCGGCCAAGCGCGGGTGCCAGCTCATCGCGGTCGACCCCGAGTCGGTGTCCGACGAGGAGATGCGCGGCTTCGGCTGGATCACGTTCAAGGAGAACGTGGCGATCGCGCTGGCCGTCGCCCGGCTCATGGGCGTCGACCGCCGGGCCGCGCTCGCCGGCATGTACGGCGCGGCGCCCGACCCGGGCGCGCTGACCGTCCAGACCTACGAGGCGAACGGGCGGCGGCTGCGCTTCGCCAACGTGTTCGCGGCCAACGACCCCGAGTCCACCCTGCTCAACGTGCGCCAGCTCGCCCGGCAGGGGCTGATCCGGCGGCCGGTGCACCTGGTCATCAACTGCCGGCCCAACCGGGTCGAGCGCAACGGTCAGATGGGAGCGCTCGTGCCCCGGCTCGACCCCGACCGCGTGCTGCTGATCGGCGACCCGACCCGCAGCGCGCTGTCGAAGATCCCCGAGCGGTGGCAGGGCCGCGTGCTCGACCTCGGCGGCCGCCAGCGCCCCGGCGCGATGCTCGCCGCGCTGCTCGGCCAGGTGCGGGGCACGGCCTCGGTGGTCGCGGTCGGCAACATCCACGGGCAGGGTGAGGTGCTGCTGGACGAGCTGTCCCGGCTGCGGGGTGCGCGGTGAACTTTCTTCCCGGCGGGGAGCTGAGCCCGCAGCTCGCGACGATGTGCCTCGGCGTCGGGCTGATCTTCGCGCTGGTCTGCTACCTGACCACCAACCTCTCCCCGGGCGGCATGATCACGCCCGGCTGGATGGCGCTCGCCATGGTCGAGGACCGCCTGCAGGCCGTGGTGATGGTGGTCATGACCGTCGTGACGTACGGGCTCATGAAGGTGCTGCAGCGCATCGTCATCCTCTACGGCAAGCGCCTCTTCGCCGCCGTGGTGCTGCTGAGCGTGCTGCTCCAGGTGGGCGCGTTCCTCGTCATCCAGCGCGACGTGCCGCTGCTCTTCGCCCACCAGACGCTCGGCTTCGTGGCGCCGGGCCTCATCGCGTACCAGCTGATCCGCCAACCCAAGGGCGCGACCATCCTCGCGACGACAGTCGTCTCCGCGGCGACGTACGGCGTGGTGATCAGCGGCGTCCTTACCGGCCTCGTGCCGGTGACGTAGAAGGAGGTTTCCCGATGCATCGGGGTTTGATCGGCATGGTGGCCGTGGCGCTTTTCGCGGTCGCCGGATGCCAGGCCGGAGAAGGCCCGGCCGCTCCCGCGGCGGCCGCCGAGCCGGGCTTCGTCTCCGCGCCTCCCGTCGAGGAGCTCCAGTTCAAGCGGGCGAGCGACCCCGCGCGCACGCTCGTCGTGGACGCCGCCGGCAAGACCCTCGCCGTCTTCACCGACAAGGCACGCACGGTGCGGCTCACCGGTCCCAGCCGCACGTTCGCCGAGGAGTCGCACACCGCCGCGACGATCACCACCGACGCCTGGGTACGCCTCGCCCCGCGCGCCTGGCAGGAGAACTCCGTCGACGAGACCTGGGTGCGACCGTGGCTGGAGAAGGCGCTCGACGACCGCGGCCCGGATGCGCTGGCCATCGCGATGGAGTACGTCGAGGGTGGCAAGCGCGACGCCTCCTTCGGCCCGCTCTCCGACACCGACGTCGACGGCCGCGCCGAACGCTCCGACTTCTACGACTACCTCGGCGTCGAGTGGGAGTTTCCGGACGGCAAGAAGGAACGCCCCGACCCCGACCACATCCGCAGCCTCGACTGCTCCGGCTTCCTCCGCATGGTCTACGGCTACCGCATGGGCTACCCCCTGCGTGGCACGAACACCCCCGGCACCGGCCTGCCCCGGCGCGCGTACGCGATCGCCGAGTTCGGCCCGGGCGCGCAGCTGATGCCCAACCGCGGCACCCAGGCTCGCGAGTACGAGCGCCTCAACGCCGGCGACCTGGTCTTCTTCAACGGCGGCCCGGTCCTCAACGACCACATCGAGCACATGGGCATGTACCTGGGCGTGGACAGCAACGGCCGGCACCGCTTCATCTCCAGCCGCACCAAGGCCGACGGCCCGACGCTGGGCGACACCGGCGGCGACTCCCTACTCGACGGCTCCGGCCACTACGGCGTCCGCTTCCGCACCGCCCGCCGCATCTGACCCCGACCTGGCCCCGGTCCGCCTTGGGTCACTTCGCAGGATAGGGGCGGGAAGATCGTCGCGGGCTTTGGTCGCTCTGAGTGACCGCAGCGACGGCGTGAGCCGCACCAGGTTCCGCCACCCTCGACCGGTGACGATGCGTTAGAGCTGTGGGCGGCAGGGCGCAAATGCGCCTGCGCGCGCCTACACGGCGGGGCGCCGCGGGGCCCGGCGCAGCCGGGCCGGGGTGAGCGTGACCAGCGGCGGACGGGTGAGGCCGCGGGAGCAGCGGTCTGGACCACGGCGGACGTCGCGGTAGCCCAAATCTTCAAAGGTTGGGGCTGACGGCGCGATAGCGGGACAGCCACGTCACGAGTTCGTCGGCGGGCATGGGGCGGGCGTAGAACCAGCCCTGCGCGACGTGGCAGCCGGCCGCGTGGAGGAGGCGCCACGTGCGCTCGTCTTCGACGCCTTCGGCGACCACGCGGAGGCCGAGTGCGCCCGCCAGCTCGATGACCGAGCGGACGATCGCGGCGTCGTCGGCGTCGGTGGCCATGCCGAGGACGAACGAGCGGTCGACCTTGACCTCGGCGAGCGGGAGGCGGCGCAGGTGTTGCATGGACGAGTAGCCGGTGCCGAAGTCGTCGAGCGCGATCGCCACGCCGATCTTGTCGAGGCGCGCGATGGTGGCGAGGACGCGGCGGGGGTCGGCCATCAGCGCGCCCTCGGTGATCTCCAGCAGGAGGCGGTCGGCGGGGAGGGCGTAGCGGGCCAGGCGTTCGGCGATGTGGTCGGCGATCTCGCCGTCGTGCAGGTCGCGGACGCTCACGTTGAGCGCCGCGCGCAGCTTGAGGCCGGCGGCCGTCCACTTGGCGACCTGCTCGACCACGTCGTCGATGACCCGCCGGGTGAGCAGCCGCATCACCGCGCTCTGCTCGGCCACGCGGATCAGCTCCTCCGGGTCGACCATGCCGCGCCGCGGGTGGCGCCACCGCAGCAGCGCCTCGACGGCCACCACCTCGCCGGTGTCGATCGCCACCTGGGGCTGGTAGTACATGGCGATCTGGCGGTCGCCCGGCACCTCCAGCGCGCGGCGCAGGTCGGCGAGCAGGCTGAGCCGCTCCGGGGAGTTGTGGTCGGACTCGGGCGCGTAGACGGCGATGGTGTCGCCGCGGTGCTTGGCGTCGTACATCGCGACGTCGGCGTGCCGCAGCAGCGTGGCGAAGTCTTCGCCGTGCGCGGGGTAGACGGCGACGCCCATCGAGCCGGACACGTCGAGCGGCAGCCCGTCCAGCGCGACCGGCTTGGCGAGCGCGCCCACCACCCGCGCGGCGAGGTCGCGTGCCTCGTCGACGCCGGCCAGCTTGGGTGCCAGGATCGCGAACTCGTCACCGCCGAGGCGGGCGACGACGTCGCCGGGGCGTACCGCGCCGACGAGGCGGCTGCCCACCTCGACGAGCAGACGGTCGCCGACCGCGTGCCCGAGCGCGTCGTTGACGTGCTTGAACCTGTCGAGATCGAGCACGAGCAGCGCCAGGTGTCCGCCGCCCCGCTCCGCGTGCGTGTGCAGCTGGTCGGCCACCTCGCCGAGCAGACCCTTGCGGTTGGCCAGGCCGGTGAGCGGGTCGAGCCGCGAGAGCTGCTCCTGCTCGGCGGAGAGGCGGGCCATCCGGTACACGGCGTAGAGCGGCACCACGACCAGCGGGATCAGCGCCGCGCTCGCCTCGGCGGCGGCCAGCAGCACCGGGCTGAGCAGCAGCAACGCCCCGATGGAGAGCAGCTCGAAGGGCAGGCCCTGGCGAAACATCGCCCACCACCGGCCGCCGAAGACAAGGCGCACCGCGACCGTGACCGTGCCGTACTTGACCGCGAACCAGGCCGCCGCGGCCGCCCCCACCACAAGGACGTCGCCCCACCCGATGCGGGTGAGGTCGGCGAGGCGGCTCACGCCGTAGGCGGCGGAGAGGGCGAGCGCGTACTGGGCGATGTTGAACGCGGCGCGCCACCACACGTGGCGCATCCGCCACGAGGAGACCACGACCGCCGCCGCCTGCACGGCCACCGCCGGCGCGAGCCCCCACCCCAGCAGAATGGCGAACGTGAAGCAGGTGGACGGGAAGACCGCCGAGCTCTGCCGTCGCCCCGGCGGGGTGAAGGGGCGCGCGTCGACGAGCACGGCTAGGCCCGCCATCACCCAGAACGCGGCCGGAAGGTCGGGCAACTGCCCCGGCAGGCGGGCGAGCGGCACCGCACACAGAAGGGCGGCCACTGTGATGACCGCCAATACGAATGTGAAGAATGGGCGAGCCCGTTCAGGGGGAACGGAGTTCCGCGACGCTGCGGCCTCCATGCACTCCTCCCGCCGACGCGCCTGTCCTTGGCCGTCCACCACGATAGGCGTGGGCGCGCGTCGGACAGGCACCTTTCCCCACCAGCGTGACTAATTTGAGATCCGAGCGCGCCCTATTCGACTGGTTGTTGCGCTATTTCTCGTGCGGCCTCCGGACCCCGCTCGAGCAAAACATCGAAACCGGCCTCATCGAGCACCGGCACCTTCAGCGATACCGCCTTGTCGTACTTTGATCCTGGATTGTCGCCAACAACGACAAAATCGGTCTTCTTCGATACGGAACCGCTCACTTTGCCACCCCGCGTGGCGATCTCCTCGGTGGCCTGGTCGCGCGAGTACGTCGAGAGGGTGCCGGTGACCACGACCGTGAGCCCTTCGAGCGGGCGCGGGCCCTCGTCGACCTGCTCCTCGACCATCCGCACACCGGCCCGCCGCCACTTGTCGACCACCTCGCGGTGCCAGTCGACGGTGAACCACTCGCGCAGGCTCTCGGCGATCGTCGGCCCCACGCCCTCGACACCGGAGAGCTCCTCCTGCGCCGCCTTCTCGACCGCGTCCATCGAACGGAAGTGGCGGGCCAGCGCCTGCGCGGCGGTCGGACCGACGTGGCGGACGGAGAGCGCGACGAGCACCCGCCACAGTGGCCGCTCCTTCGCCTCTTCGAGGTTTTCCAGCAGCTTGACCGCGTTGCTGCCGAGCGAGCCGTCCTTGTTGACGAAGAACTCCGAGCGCCCCAGGTCGTCGGCGGTCAGCCCGAAGAGGTCGCCCTCGTCGTGGATGACGCCGGACTCCAGCAGCGCGACGGCCGCCTTGTATCCGAGCACCTCGATGTCGAACGCGCCCCGCCCGGCCAGGTGGAACACCCGCTCGCGCAGCTGCGCCGGGCACGAGCGGCTATTGGGGCAGCGGATGTCGATGTCGCCCTCTTTGGCCGGCGCGAGCGGCGTGTCGCACTCGGGGCACCGCTCCGGCATCTCGAAGGCGCGAGCGTCGGCGGGCCGCAGCTCCATGACCGGCCCCAGCACCTCGGGAATCACGTCGCCGGCCTTGCGGATCACCACCGTGTCGCCGATCAGCACGCCCTTGCGCTCGACCTCGCGGGCATTGTGGAGGGTGGCGAGCGCGACCGTCGAGCCGGCCACCCGCACCGGCTCCAGCACGGCGAACGGCGTGACCCGGCCGGTGCGCCCCACGTTGACCCGGATGTCGAGGAGCTTGGTGTTGACCTCCTCCGGCGGGTACTTGAACGCGATCGCCCAGCGCGGCGCCCGGCTCGTCGAGCCGAGCCGCCCCTGGATGCTCACCGGGTCGACCTTGACGACCACCCCGTCGATCTCGTGCTCGACGTCGTGGCGGTGCTCGCGGTAGTACTCGATGTACTCGCGCACCCCAGCCATGTCGGGCTTGACCTGCCAGCGCTCGCTGACCGGCAGGCCCCAGGCCTTCATCACCTCGTAGGCCGCGCTCTGCGCGCTCGGCTGGAAGCCGCGCCGCGCGCCGATGCCGTGCACCACCATGCGGAGGCCGCGCGACGCGGTGATCCGGGGATCCTTCTGGCGGAGGCTGCCGGCGGCCGCGTTGCGCGGGTTGGCGAACGGCGCCTTGCCCTGCTCCACAAGGCTCGCGTTGAGGTCGCCGAACGCGGAGACCGGGAAGTAGACCTCGCCCCGCACCTCGATCAAGTCGGGCACGCCGTCGCCGGCGAGCCGCTCGGGCACGTCGCGGATGGTGCGCACGTTGGGCGTGACGTCTTCGCCGGTGCGCCCGTCGCCACGGGTGGCGGCGCGCACGAGGCGACCCTTCTCGTACGTCAAGTTGATCGCGAGGCCGTCGACCTTGAGCTCGCACAGGTAGGGCACCGGCCCGCCGGCGTCGCGCTCGACCCGCTCGGCCCAGGCGGAGAGCTCCTCGTCGTCGAACGAGTTGTCGAGCGACATCATCCGCTCGGCGTGCTCGACCGGCGTGAACTGCGTCGAGAACGTGCCACCCACCCGCTGCGTCGGCGAGTCGGGGGTGCGGAGCGCGGGAAACTCCTCCTCGATCGCCTCCAGCTCGCGCAGCATCCGGTCGAAGTCGGCGTCCGAGACGGTCGGCGCGTCGAGCACGTAATACCGGTACTGATGGTCGGAGAGCTCTGCGGCGAGCGCGGCGTGGCGCTCGCGGACATCGGCGGGCGGCTCTTTGCCCGCCGCCGCGACCTGCTCCGGAGTGACCTGCTGCGGGATGACTTCCTCAGACACCTCTGCACCGTAACCGCTGGGTACGACCAACGTGACCGACCATGACCGAGCCGACCAAGATCTTGCTCGCTCGCACGAGCCCGACACGGCAGTGCCGCAGGCGTACTACAACGCGGCCGCGGTGCGAGCCCGTCGGCTGATGATCGTTAGCCCGGATCCCGTGTGACACGCCGATGCAGGCGCGGGATCCGGGCTAACGATCAATTTCAGACCTCTTGGAGGCGTTGGGCGGCCTCGCGGACGGCGGTCAGCGCGCGGCGGGCCTCCGACGGTGACGAGCCGGCCAGGCCACATGCGGGCGTCACCACGACCTGGTCGGGCAGCCGCTGCTCGGGGAAGCCGAGCTGGCGCCACAACCCGCGCACCTGGTCCGCGACGGCGGCCGACGTGGTCTGGCCGGAGCCGGCGAAGAGGCCCAGCCCGGCGTCGACCGCCTCGCCGAGCGGGTCGAGCTTGTCCACAAGGGACAGGTCCAGCGCGACCGCCGCCGCGCCGCTCGCGCGCACCACGTCGATGGGCACGTCGGGCGCGCAGCAGTGCAGCACGACCGGCGCGCCGGCCGCCTCGACCACCGTGCGCAGCAGTGAGCCGGCGGTCGAGGACTCGATCGAGCGGTACGTGTGCAGCCCGCTGTCCGTCGCGACCCGGCCGGCCAGCGCGGCGGGCAGCGACGGCTCGTCCAGCTGGAGCAGCACCGTGGCCGCGGGCAAGCGCCGGCGGACATCGGCCACGTGGGCGCGCAGGCCCTCGGCCAGCGACTCGCTCACGTCCCGCGTGGCGCCGTGGTCGCGCAGGATGCGGCCGCCGAGCGCGAGGTCGATGCTGGCGGCGAGCGTGAGGGGCCCGGCCGCCTGCACCTTGAACGTGCCGTCGAACTCCCCGGCCTGCTCGGTCATCTGGTCGAGGTCGCGTTCGAGCAGGTCGAGGGCTCGGCGGCGGTCGCGACCGGTGTGGGTGGCGACGCGCCAGCGGGCCGCGTACAGCTCGACGGGCAGCTCCACGAGAAACGCGGCGCCGCGCCCGATGATGTCCGCACCCGGGCCGCGGGCCGGCAGCTCGGGCAGGTGCGGGAGGTCGGGCAGCTCGCCGAGCACGATCTTCTGCGCCTCGGCGATGTCGGTGCCGGGCAGCGAGCCGATGCCCGTCGCCGCACCGCGCGGCCATGGATGACCGCCGGCGCCAGCGGGCGCGAAATGGCCGTCAGCGAGCGGGCCAGGAGACTCAGTCACGGGTGCCAATCGTCGCGGAGCCGAGCACGATGTCGCCAGCCGGGTCCGGCCGGTACGCGACGAGCGCCTGCCCGGCCGCCACTCCCCGCGCCGGGCGGCGCAGCGAGGCGAGCATGCGGTCGCCGGTCAGCTCCACCGTCGCCGGCACGACCTCGCCGTGCGCGCGCAGCTGCACCTCGCACTCGATCGGCCCGTCCGGCGCCGGCCCGCCCGTCCACACCGGACGGTCGGCGGCCACCTCCGAGACGTCGAGCATGTCGGCCGGGCCGACGGTCACGGTGTTGGTGACCGGGGTGATCGAGAGGACGTAGCGCGGCCGGCCGTCGGCCGCCGGCTCCTGGAGGGCGAGGCCGCGGCGCTGCCCCACCGTGTACGCGTACGCCCCGCTGTGCGCGCCGAGCACCGCGCCGGTGCGCGCGTCGACGATGTCGCCGGGCGTCTCGCCCAGCCGCTCGGCGAGGAAGCGCCGGGTGTCGCCGTCGGCGATGAAGCAGATGTCGTGCGAATCCGGCTTGTCGGCCACCGCCAGCCCGCGCTCGGCCGCCTCGACGCGCACCTGCGCCTTGGTCGAGTCGCCGAGCGGAAACATCGACCTGTCGAGCTGGTCGCGGCGGAGCACGGCCAGCACGTAGGACTGGTCCTTGGCCAGGTCGACGCTGCGCCGCAAGAGACCGTCCGCACCGAGACGGGCGTGGTGGCCGGTCACCACCGCGTCAAACCCGAGGGCCACCGCCCGGTCGAGCACCGCGGCAAACTTGATCTTTTCGTTGCAGCGCAGGCAGGGATTGGGGGTACGGCCCGCCGCGTACTCGGCCACGAAGTCGTCCACCACGTCTTCGTGGAAGCGGTCGGCCATGTCCCACACGTAGAAGGGGATGCCGATCACGTCGGCGGCCCGGCGGGCGTCACGGGCGTCTTCCAGCGTGCAGCACCCGCGGGCGCCGGAACGGTAGGTCTGCGGGTTACGCGCCAGCGCCAGGTGGACGCCGGTGACGTCGTGCCCGGCCTCGGCCGCCCGCGCGGCGGCCACCGCCGAGTCGACCCCACCGGACATCGCGGCCAGGACTCTCACCCGACAACCGTAACCGGCTCTGCCAGATTGCTCGGCTCCGCCTCGCTTCGCACGGCGGCCCGCTCGTAACCGGCGCGGCGGCTCCGCCCCCACGCGACGCTTACTCGCGCACCGTCGCGCGATCCTCCTCCACGAAGTCGAGGAAGGCACGGGCGAGCGCCGAGGGGCGGCCGCCGGGGCGGTGACCGATGCGCACGACGCGGGGCGCGCGGGGGCGCAGCGGGACCGCCACGACGCCCGGCGGGTCGCCGTCGAGCATGAGCGAGGGCAGCATCGACACGCCCATGCCGGCGCGGACCATCGTCACGATCGTGCTGAGCTGGGTGACCCGGTGCGCGCTGCGAAACGGCAGCCCATGGCTCGCGAAGATCGACTCGACCACCGGCTGGCACCCGCTCTTGCTGGTGACGAACGCGTCGTCGACAAGATCCTCGACGCGCACGCTCGCCTCGCCGGCCAGCGGGTGCTCGGGGTGCACCAGCACGACGAACTCGTCCTCCGCCAGCACCGGCCCCTCCACCGTGCCGAGGCCGACGACCACGCAGCTCAGGTCGACGAGCCCGCGCTCCAGCCAGTCGACCATCTCGTCGTCGGTGCCCTCCAGCAGCGAAACGCGCGCCGCTGGGTGGCGCCGCGCGAAGCGGCGCTGGAGCGCGGGGAGCACGGCCAGGTTGGTGCTCGGCATGCCGCCCAGCCGCAGCTCGCCGACCAGCTCACCGGCGCTGGCCGCGGCCCGCTCGGCGACCCGGTCGGCCGCCCGCACCGCCTCGCGCGCGTCGTCGACCACCGCCTTGCCCACCGCGGTGAGCACCGCGCCGGCCCGGTCGCGGTCGACGAGGCGCTGGCCGAGCTCGCGCTCCAGCGCGGCGACGGCGTGTGAAACCGCCGACTGGGTCAGCCCCAGGTCGGCCGCCGCCCGGGTGAAGCCGCCGCGGTCGGCCACCGCGACGAGGGCGCGCAGCTGGGCGAGATGCATGTAGGCTCCTCATGCTAGCTATGAGTCACATGAGTTTGACTTGTGGATGTCCCACAGCGTACCCCTGAAGGCATGTCTCGCAAGGACCTGGCGATCCTGCTGTCGGTCGCCGCCGTGTTCGGCGCCTCGTTCCTCTTCATCCGGGTCGCGTCGCCGGTCCTCGGCCCGTTTCCGGTCTCCGCCGGGCGGGTCGCGCTGGGCGCTCTGGTGCCGCTGGCGCTGATCGCGCTCACCCGCCAGCGCCTGGCCGCCGAGCTGCGCGGGCGCTATCGCGACCTGCTGGCGGTGGGGTTCCTGCTGGCGGCGTTCCCGTTCACGCTCTTCGCCGCGGCCGAGCTGCGCCTGCCCGCCTCGCTTGCCGCCGTGCTCAACGCCACCACGCCGATCTGGGGCATCGTGGTGGCCCGCATCTGGCTCGGCCAGCCAGCCACCGCCCGGCGCCTGCTCGGCGGCGCGGTCGGCCTCGCCGGGGTCGCCGCCGCGGTCGGGCTCGGCACTCTCCCGCTCGACGCCGGCACGCTCGCGGCCACCGCCGCCTGCCTGGCCGCCTCCCTCTCGTACGCGGTGGGCAGCGTCTGGACCTCGCGCCGGCTGGGCGGCACCCCGCCGCTCGTCCTCGCCGCCGGCCAGCAGCTCGGCGCGGCGGTGCTCCTCGCCGCCCCGGTCACGGTCGCCGGCACCGCGCACCCGCCCACGGCCAAGGCGCTGGCGGCGGTCGCGGTGCTCGGGCTCGTCTGCACGGGGCTCGCCTTCGTGCTGTGGTTTCGCCTGCTCGCGCGGGTCGGCCCGGTCGCGGCGGTGACGGTCACCCTCCTCGCGCCGGTCTTCGGCGTGGCGTGGGGTGCCGTGTTCCTCGACGAGCCGGTGACTGCGGGCCTGGTGGGCGGCATGGCGGCGGTGCTGGCCGGCGTCTACCTGATCGTCGGCAGGCCGCCCGCGCCGCCCGTGAAGGCTTCGCCGGAGCCGGCCGTGGCGGCACCCACCCCTACGCGGTGATCACACCTCCGCCAGGGCCTCAGCGGGCGGCGGCCCGCCGCGCGCGCTCCACGGCGCCGGGGAGTGCGGCGACCAGCGCGTCGACGTCGGCGCGGGTCGAGGTGTGGCCGAGCGTGAAGCGCAGTGACGACCTGGCGCGGTCGTCGTCGGCGCCCATCGCGAGCAGCACGTGCGACGGCTGGGCCACGCCGGCGGAGCAGGCCGAGCCGGTGGAGCAGGCGATGTCCTGGGCGTCGAGCAGGAGCAGCAGCGCGTCGCCCTCGCAGCCGGGAAACGACAGGTGCGCGTTTCCGGGCAGGCGCTCGGTCGGGTCGCCGTTGTAGATCACGTCTGGCACGGCCTGCCGTACCCGGGAAACGAGGTCGTCGCGGAGGGCGCCGAGCTTGGCCGCGGTCTCCTGCTGGGTCTTGACCGCGGCCTCGACCGCGACGGCGAAGGCGGCGACGGCCGCGACGTCGAGCGTGCCGGAACGCACGTCGCGCTCCTGCCCGCCGCCGTGCAGCAGCGGGGTGCAGGCGACGTCGCGGCCGAGCAGCAGCGCGCCCACGCCGGTGGGGCCGCCCAGCTTGTGACCGCTGATCGTGAGCGCCGCCGCACCGCTGGCCGCGAAGTCGACCGGCACCTGGCCGGCGGCCTGGACGGCGTCGGTGTGAAACGGGACACCGGCCTCGGCGGCCAGCGCGGCGAGCGCCGTGACCGGCTGGAGCGTGCCCACCTCGTTGTTGGCCCACATCGCCGTGACCACGGTGACCTTGTCGCCGGCCTCGTCCAGAACGGAGCGGAGCGCCTCCACCGGCACCCGCCCCTGCGGGTCGACCGGGAGCCATGTGACGTCGGCGCGCTCGTGCTCCTCCAGCCAGCGCACCGAGTCGAGCACGGCGTGGTGCTCGACCGCGCTGGCGACCACCCTGTTGCGCCCGGCGGCGACGTCGCGGCGGGCCCAGTGGATGCCCTTGACCGCGAGGTTGTCGCTCTCCGTGCCGCTGCCCGTGAAGATCACCTCGGACGGGCGGGCGCCGAGCGCGGCGGCGATCCGCTCGCGCGACTCCTCGACCGTGCGGCGGGCCCGCCGGCCGGGCGCGTGGAGCGAGGACGCGTTTCCGACGTCGCGGGCGGCTGCGACATACGCCTCGATCGCCTCGCTGAGCATCGGCGTGGTCGCGGCGTGATCCATGTAGGCCATCGCATATCAGCGTAATGCGCCGGGCCGGGGACCAGCCCCGGCCCGGCGTGTGACATACGCACGTCCTATTTACGCTTGCGGATCTCCTCGGCCGCCTGCGGCACCACCTTGAACAGGTCGCCCACCACGCCGAAGTCGGCCAGCTCGAAGATCGGCGCCTCGGCGTCCTTGTTGACCGCCACGATCGTCTTCGAGGTCTGCATGCCGGCGCGGTGCTGGATGGCCCCGGAGATGCCGAGCGCCACGTAGAGCTGCGGGGACACCGTCTTGCCCGTCTGCCCCACCTGGAACTGGTGCGGGTAGAAGCCCGAGTCGACCGCGGCCCGGGAGGCGCCCACGGCGCCGCCGAGCAGGTCGGCCAGCTCCTCGACGAGCTTGAAGTTGTCCGCGTTGCCCACGCCGCGGCCGCCGGAGACGACCACCGACGCCTCGGTCAGCTCGGGCCGCGCGCCCTTGGGCTCGACCTTCCGCTCGACCACGCGGGCCAGCTTGGCCGCCTCGTCGACCGCGACCTCGAGCGGCGACACCTCGGCGGTGGCCGGGGCCGCAGCGGGGGTGAGCGAGTTGGGCCGCACGGTGACCAGCGGAAGCCCGCGCGTCACGCGCGACCGCACGATCGTGGACCCGGCGAACACCGTCTGCGTCGCCACCCCGTCCGGCGACAGCGCGGTGACGTCGGTGAGCAGCCCGTTGTCGAGCTTCACCGCGAGCCGGCCCGCGATCTCCTTGCCCTCCTGGGTGGAGCCGAGCAGCACCGCGGCCGGCTGCACCGACCGGACCAGGTCGGCGAGCACGGCGGCCTTCGGCGCGACGAGGAAACCCCGCAGATCCTCGCTCTCGCCGGCGTAGACCTTCGCGGCGCCGTACTCGCTGAGCTTGTCGACCAGCGGCGCGGCCGCACCGGGCCCGCCCAGGACGACCGCCGCGGGCGTGCCGAGCTCACGCGCCAGCGTGAGCATCTCCAGGGTTACCTTCTTGACCTCGCCGCCGGAGTGCTCGACGACGACCAGAACCTCAGCCATTGAGCTTCTCCTCAGACGAACTTCTCGGAGGCGAGGAACTCGACGAGCTTGACGCCGCCCTCGCCGTCGTCGTTGACCTTCTGCCCACCGGAACGCGGCGGCCGCTTGCTGTGCTCGACCACCGCCGAGGAGGCGCCGTCGGTGCCCACCTCGGCGGGCGCGATGCCAAGATCGGCCAGCGAGAGCGTCTGCACGGGCTTCTTCTTCGCGGCCATGATCCCCTTGAACGAGGGGTAGCGCGGCTCGTTGATCGTGTCCCACACCGAGACGACCGCGGGCGTCGAGGCGGCCACCACCTCGTACCCCTCCTCGGTCTGCCGCTCGATCGTGAGCGAGGTGCCGTCGACGGTGAGCTTGCGCGCGCCGGTGAGCGCCGCGATGCCCATCCGCTCGGCCAGCATGTGCGGCATCACCTGCACCCGGCCGTCGGTCGACTCGGCGCCGCAGAGCACCAGGTCGGCGTTGAGCGTGCCGAGCGCGGCGGCCAGCACCTTCGAGGTGGTCAGCGCGCACGAGCCGTGCAGCGCGTCGTCGAGCACGTGCACGGCCCGGTCCGGGCCCATCGACAGCGCCTTGCGGATCGACTCGGACGCGCCCTCCGGGCCCATGGTGAGGATCGTGACCTCACCGCCGTGCGCGTCCTGGATCCGCAACGCCTCCTCGATGGCGTACTCGTCCATCTCGTTTATGACGTTGCTCGCCGACCCGCGGTCGACCGTGTTGTCGTCAGCACGCAGGGAGCGCTCCGCGCTGGAGTCGGGCACCTGCTTGACGAGTACGACGATGTTCATCGCGCTTCCAGGACCTCCTGCTTGGGTTAACGCACGTTAACTGAAGTTACCCACCGTCTAACTTACTCGCCAGTAATAGTGGGATCCGACACGACCCCCACGGCCGCCTTGACCTTGGCCAACGCATCTGCTTCGCGGGCGTTGACGCCGTGTGCGGCGTTGGCGGCCTGCTCGACCGCGGTGACCACCGCGGCCTGGTAGTTGTCCACCTCGGACGGCGCCTTCGCCCGCAGGATCGCCACCGAACGCTCGAGCGCGGGCAGCACGAACGCCTCCACCTCGGCCGTCGACGCGCGCGGGAGCTTGGGCAGCGGCCCGGTGGTCAGCACCTCCTTGACCAGCCCGGTCGCGCCGGCCAGCGCGTCCGAGGCGGCGAAGCTCTCCTTGAGCATCGCGAAGAACCCCGGGTCGGCGTCGGAGACCAGGTAGACCGCGCCGAACGCGGCCGTCTTGAGCGTGGACTTGTCCTCGGCGGTCAGCTCGGTCACGTCCACAGGTTACGGGCGGCGCCCTCGGGATAATGAGAGGCGTGCTGAGCGCGGTCAGGCAATGGTTCGACCCGGAGGATGTGCGCCGGGTCGGCACGACCCCCGACTACCGCTTCTCGCTGGCCAACGAGCGCACGTTCCTCGCCTGGATCCGCACGGGGCTGGCGCTGGTCGCGGGCGGGCTGGCCACCGCGCAGTTCCTGCCGCCGCTGCCGATCGCCCACCTCCGCGAGGTCATAGCGGTCGCGCTGCTGCTGCTCGGCGGGGCCGTGTCCGTGCGCGCGGTCGACCGCTGGGCGCGCACCGAGCGGGCCATGCGCCTGGGTCGCGACCTGCCCGCCTCTCGCTTCCCCGCCCTGCTCGCGATCCTGGTCGGGCTCGGGTCGGCACTGCTGGTCGTGGCCGTCCTCGTGCAGGCCTTCGAGTGACCGACTCCGGGCTGGCGCGCGAGCGCACCCGGCTGGCGTGGCTGCGCACGCTGCTCGTCGCCGCCGGCGTGGCGATACTCGCCGCCCGGATGGCCGCCACGCGCGGTGACCCGCTCGTCGTCGCGCTGGCGCTGGGCGGGTGGGCGGCGCTCTTCGCCGTGGCCTTCCGGCGATACCGGTCGCGGCGCGCCGGGCCGGGGCCCGCCCTCCCCCTCTTCGCGCTGTTCGCGGTCGGGTACGCGGTCCTCGGCACGCTGCTGGTGCTGAACGGTTAGCCAGTGTGGCCGCCAGGCGCCATCATTGCGGGATGGCCCGCCTGTACGTGCTCCTCTTCCTGGTACAGATCGTCCTCGCCGTCCTCGCGCTGATCAGCTGCTTGTCAGCCGAAGAAGACGAGATCCGGGCGCTGCCGCGCCTCGTCTGGGTGCTGATCATCTTGTTCTTCCCGCTGGTCGGGTCGATCGCGTGGTTCCTGGCCGGCCGGCCGGCCCGGGAGGGAGCGCCGGGCGGCGGATGGCGCCCCGGCGGCCACGAGCCCAAGCGGCCGGCCGCGCCCGACGACGACCCCGACTTCCTCAAGTCGCTCGACACCGACGCCGGCAAGTCGCAGCATGACCGCGAGCTGTTCGACAAGTGGGAGGAAGACCTCCGCCGCCGGGAGGACGAGCTGCGCCGCCGGGACACCGGCGAGGAGAGCACCTCCTAGAGGCGCACGGCCACGGGGGAGAATCATCGTCGTGCAGATCGCGCTGCTGGGTCCGCTCGAGGTGCGTGCCGGCTCCGGCGCGCCCGTCGAGGTGGGTGGCGCGCGCCTGCGCACCCTGCTGATCCGGCTCGCGCTCGACGCGGGCCGGGTGGTCACCACCGGGGCTCTGATCGACGCGCTGTGGGACGACGAGCCACCGGCCGGCGCCGCCAACGCGCTCCAGGCCCTCGTCTCCCGGCTGCGCCGGGCCCTGCCGGAAGGCGCGATCGAGTCGACTCCGGCCGGATACCGGCTGGCGGTGCGGCCGGAGGCGGTCGACGCCTGCCGCTTCGAGCGCGACGTTGCCGCCGCGCGGGCCCGCCTCGCCACCGATCCCGCCGGAGCGGCACAGCTGCTCGCCGGCGCGCTGGTCCTGTGGCGCGGTCCCGCCCTGGCCGACGTGGCCGAGGCCGACTTCGCCCGCGCGCCCACCGCCCGCCTCGACGAGATGCGCCTCGCCGCGATCGAAGACCGCGTGGAGGCCGCCCTGGCGCTCGGCGACGGCGCGGCTTTCGTGCCCGAGCTGGAGTCCCTGGCGCGGGCCCACCCGCTGCGCGAGCGCCTGACCGGGCAGCTGATCCGGGTGCTGCGCGGTGCCCGGCGGCCGGCGGAGGCGCTCGCGGCGTACGACCGGCTGCGGGGCGCGCTGGCCGACTCGCTCGGCACCGATCCCTCGCCCGAGCTGGCCGCGCTGCACCTGGCGCTGCTGAAGGAGACCGCGGCCGGACCACCGGCGGAGGTCGAGGCGCTGCCGCCCACCAACCTGCCGGCCACGCTGACGAGCTTCGTGGGCCGCGACGACGACGTGACCAAGGTCACCAAGGTTGTCGCGGAGTCCCGCCTCACCACGCTGATCGGTCCGGGCGGGGCGGGCAAGACCCGGCTCGCGATGGAGTCCGGCCGGGCGATGTTCGACCAGGCGCCCGACGGGGTGTGGCTCGTGGAGTTCGCGCCGGTGACAGACGCCGCCGAGCTGGCCTCGGTCGTGCTCGCCACGCTGGGCCTCCGCGAGTACCCGCTGGTCGCCAACCGGGGCCGGGTGCCGCAGGAGACCAGCGATCCGCTCACCCGCCTGCACGGCGCGCTGGGCGGCCGCCGGGCGCTGCTCGTCCTTGACAACTGCGAGCACCTCGTCGGCGCGGCCGCCACGCTGGCCGAGAGCCTCCTGGTCCGCTGCCCCCACCTGCGCGTGCTCGCCACGAGCCGCGAGCCGCTGGGCATCACCGGCGAGGCGCTCTTCCCGGTCGAGCCGCTGGCCCTGCCCCCGGACGGGGTGGACGCCGGCGACGCGCTCGCCTACCCGGCCGTGCGCCTCTTCGCCGACCGGGCGGCCGCGGTGCGCCCCGGCTTCGCGGTCACCGATCCGGTCGTGCGCATCTGCCGCGCGCTCGACGGCATGCCGCTCGCCATCGAGCTGGCCGCCGCCCGCCTGCGCGCGCTCACGCCCGAGCAGGTCGCCAGCCGCCTCGGCGACAGGTTCCGGCTGCTCACCGCGGGCAGCCGCACCGCGCTCCCCCGCCACCAGACGCTCCGCGCGGTGATCGACTGGAGCTGGGAGCTGCTCGACGACGCCGAGCGCGAGCTGTGGCGCCGGCTGGCCGTCTTCTCCGGCGGCGCGACCTTGGAGGCGATCGAGGAGATCTGCGGCGCCCCCCTCGACCAACTCGCCGCGCTCGTCGACAAGTCGCTCGTCGTGGCCGACCCGGACGGCCGCTACCGGATGCTCGAGACCATCAAGGCGTACGGGCTGGAGCGGCTCGACGAGTCCGGCGCGACCGACGCCGTCCGGGCGGCGCACGCGCTCTACTTCCTGCGCCTGGCCCGCCGCGCCGACCGCCGGCTGCGCACCGGCGACCAGCTGGAGTGGTTGGCCCGCCTCGACGCCGACCACGACAACCTGCACTCCGCCGCGCGCTGGGCGATCGGGGCCGGCGACAAGCGGTTGGCGGTGGCGTTCGCGGTGGCGCTCGGCTGGTACTGGTGGATGGGCGGCCGCCGGGCCGAGGGTGCCGAGCTGGCCCTGGAGGCGTTGGCCCTGCCGGGCGAGGCCCCGCAGCCGGTCGTCGCGGCGGCCACCTCGATCGCCGCGCTCAACGTCGTGGCCGGCCTCTTCCAGCTGGAACGCGGCCAGCGGCTGCTCCGCGAGGCGGCCGAGCTGGCCGGCGGCTACGAAGACCGGCACCCGGTCCTCAGCCTGATCGGCCCGATAGCCGCGCTCTTCGCCGCGCCGGCCGAAAACGAGCGCGCGATGGCCGGCCTGTCGCGCCTCTTCGACCACCCAGACGCATGGGTACGCGGGGTGGCGCGGATCATGTACGGCCACTCGGAGGTCAACCTGGGCCAGCACGACCGCGAGTCGGAGCGGCACTTCACGGCGGCGCTGGCGGAGTTTCGCGCGCTGGGCGACCGCTGGGGCACCGCCACCACGCTCGGCGCCCTGGCCCACATGACCTCCACCGACGGTGACCACGGCCGGGCGGCGGCGTACTTCGAGCAGGCGCTGGCCGAGCTCGTCCCGCTCGGCGCCGCCGAAGACATACCGGAGATGCAGGCGCGATACGCGTACGAGCTGTGGATGCTCGGCGAGTCGGAGACGGCGTTCGCGACGCTCGACGAGGCGCGGCGCACCGCGGAGCGGGTCGGCACCGACGAGGGCCGGGCGGCCGTCCTGTACCACCACGGCGAGATCATGCGCGCGATGGGCGAGCGGGCGCGGGCCCGTGCGGAGCTGACCCAGGCCCAGTCGGTGGCGGCGGGCTACACCTCGGCACCACAGTGGATCGCGATCATCACGTCTTCCCTCGGGCAGATCGACATGGCCGAGGGTGACCTTTCCGGCGCCCGCACCCGCCTCGACACCGCCCTCGAGCTGGCCGTCGACTCGCGCGACGCGCCGGTGGTCGGGCACGTGCTGACGGCGTACGCCGACCTCGCCCTCCACAGTGGAGAGGCGGAGCGCGCCGCCCGGCTGCTCGGCGCCGCGTTCATGGTGCGGGGCGGGCCGGATCGGTCCACGGTGGACGCCCGCCGCGTGGAGCAGGCCGCGCGGGAACGCCTCGGCGAGGAGCGCTTCGCCGAGGCGTTCGAGGTGGGCCGCACGACGACCACGGCCGCTGAGGTGCGCGATACGGTCCGCGTCATACTCGACGCTTGAACGTACGGACCGCGATGGGGGCGAAGACGGCGGCGATCGCCGCCGCCCAGAGCAGCGACTGGCCCACGTGGGTCGCCGCCGGGCCGCCGGAGAGCAGCCCGCGCACGGCGTCGGCCAGGATCGTCACCGGGTTGACGTCGACCCACTTCTGCAGCCAGCCGGGCATCGTGTCGGTCGGCACGAACGCGTTGCTGGTGAAGGTCAGCGGGAAGACCACCACGAAGCCGAAGATCTGCACCTTCTCCGGCTCGCTGGCGAGCAGCCCCACCAGCACCGCGATCCAGGCCATCGCCAGGCCGAAGACGAGCAGCAGCACGAAGGCGCCGAGCAGGCCGGCCACCCCGCCGTGTACCCGGAAGCCCATGACGATGCCGAGGCCGAGGATCAGCGCGATCGACCACGCCTGCTTGACGGTGTCCGCGACGATCCGCCCGGCAAGCGGCGCGGATCGTGCGATCGGCAGCGACCGCAGCCGGTCGAAGACGCCCTTGGTCAGGTCGGTGTTGAGCCCGACGCCGGTGGTGAGCGAGGCGAAGAGCGCGTTCTGCACGACGATGCCGGGCAGGGCGAACGTCAGGTAGTCGCCGGTGTTGCCCGAGATGGCGCCGCCGAAGACGTACGTGAAGAGCAGCACGAACATGATCGGCTGGATGCTCAGGTCGAGCAGCTCCATCGGGTTGTGCTTGAGCTGCACGAGGCTGCGCCACGCGAGCGTGAACGTCTGCCGCAGCCCCTCGGCCGGGTTCACCCGGCGCGGCAGCGCGACGGTGGCGGTGGTCATGCCAAGATCCTCTCGGGCTGGTTGTCGTCTTCGTTCTGGTCTTCGGCGCGGTGGCCGGTGAGCGCGAGAAACACCTCGTCGAGGCTTGAGCCGCGGAGCGCGAGCTCGCCGATCGGCACCTCGGCCTCCTCGAGGCGGCGGACGACCGCCGGCAGCACCGCGGGGTCCGTCACCGGCACGACGAGCAACCCGCCCTGTGCCTCGGGCGCGCGCCCGGCCACCTGCGCCACGATCGACTCGACAATCGGGGCGTCCACGGTGTACTTCGGGCGGACGGCGAGGCTCTGCGCGCCGACCCGGCTCTTCAGCTCGTCCGGGGTGCCGGTCGCGATGACCCGGCCGTGGTCGATCACCACGATCTCCTCGGCCAGCAGGTCGGCCTCTTCCAGGTACTGCGTGGTGAGCAGCACGGTGACGCCATCCGAGACGAGGTCGCGGACGATGTCCCACATCTCGTTGCGGCTGCGCGGGTCGAGGCCGGTGGTCGGCTCGTCCAGGTAGAGCACCTGCGGGCGGCCGACGAGGCTCGCGGCGAGGTCGAGCCTGCGGCGCATGCCACCGGAGTACGCCTTGGCCGCCTTGTTGGCGGCGTCCTCCAGCCGGAACTCGGCGAGCAGCTCGCGGCCCCGGTTGCGCGCGTCGGCGCGGGAGAGGCCGAGCAGGCGGCCGATGAGGATGAGGTTTTCCAGGCCGGTGAGGGTCTCGTCCACCGAGGCGTACTGCCCGGTGAGCCCGATCAGCCGGCGCACCTGGTGGGCGTCGCGGACGACGTCGTACCCGCCGACGGTGACCCGCCCGCCGTCCGGCCGCAGCAGCGTGGCCAGGATGCGGACGGCTGTGGTCTTGCCCGCCCCGTTCGGGCCGAGCAGACCTAGCACGGTGCCACGGCGCACGGCGAGGTCGACGCCGTCCAGCGCGGTGGTGTCGCCGAAGCGCTTGACCAGCCCTTCGGCGAGGATGGCGTGAGTGGTCTGTTCGCTCATGCCATCACCGTGCGGCACGACGCTGACGGCGGGCTGACGGTGGCGTGGGGGCGCTGACAGACCGCTGACAGCGCCCCCGCGCGGCTGTCAGGTGGTGGCCGTGCAGGTGGCCGCGGGTACGGCGTTCGTGCCGTTCCACGAGCCGATCAGGCCGAACGTCGTGCTCGCTCCGGCGCCGAGGCTGCCGTTGTACGCGACGTTCGTGGCGGTCACGCTCGAACCGCTGGAGGTTATCGTGGCGCCCCACGACTGGGCGACCGTCTGGCCGTTCGCGTACGTCCACCGCACGGTCCAGCCGCGGATGGCGGACGAGCCGGCGGTCACCTTGACGTCGGCCTGGAAGCCGCCGTTCCACTGGCTCGTGATCGCGTACGACACCGAGCAGCTGCCGTTACCCGGTGCCGGGGTGGTCGGCGGCGGCGTGGTGGGCGGCGCGGTCGTGGGCGGAGGCGTGGTAGGTGGCGGTGTGGTCGGGTCCGGCACGCCGCCGAAGTTGACGTCGCTGCAGAAGTAGTAGTTCTGGTCGGCGTGGCTGGCCTTCCAGATCGCGTACACGACGTGGCGGCCGCTGCGGCCCGGCGCGGTGATGTTGGCGGAGATGGTGACGCCGTTGAGCACCGGGTCGGTCTCCCGCGTTCCGACGCCGGGCAGGATCTTGCCGGTGTCGTGGCGCAGCTCCAGGTCGGCCCAGCGCAGGCGCTGGGTGAGCGGGTTGTAGCCCTGCCGCGTGACGTAGATCCGGATGTAGTCGGCGCCGTGCAGCGCCTGGTCGTGCATCCGCCACGTGAACGACGTGCCGATGTTGGTGGCCCGCCAGTTGCCTGGGTTGTCCAGCGCGGCGTAACGGGTGCCGCCGGTCTGCCCGGCGCTGCACAGCTGGCCGTCCGGCACCTGCCCCTGGTGGTCACCGGCGACGTTCTCGCGGTAGAGCGAGTTCCAGTTCCACATCGCGGTGGAGTCGGCCTGCCAGGCCTGCCAGCACATCGGGTCCTGGGTAGCCATGATCGGGTTCTGGAAGTCGTTGCCCCAGCGCTTCCAGCAGCCGTAGTTGCGGGACTCAGGGCCGATCGCCGAGCCGTGTGCAGAGGCGGTGCCTGGCGTGCTCACGAGTGCGGTGGTGAGCAGGATCAGTGCGGCAAACACGACCGTCGCTGTGCGGCGCGCGTGCTTGACTGTCGACATTGGACCTCCACAGTAGAACGAGGCGCGGGAAGTTGCCCTTGCTTCCCACGCCGGCTACGGTTTCGGCTCCCTTTGCCACAATAGTTTGACGTATCGACAAACTCAAGTATGTCGCTACGCGAGATTGGACGAGCGCGGATACGCGTCTGCCGGGTCGGTGAGCACGTTCACCAGGTACGGCACGCCCGCGTCGAACGCGCGGGTCAGCGCGCCACCCAGCTCGCTCGCCTTCGCCACCGTCTCGCCCGCGCCGCCCAGCGCCTTCACCACGTCGTCGTAGCGCAGCTCGGGCTGGAGGTCGGCGGCGACATCGTAGCCGTACATCGCGCGCATCGGGTGCTTTTCCAGGCCCCAGATGCCGTTGTTGCCGACCACGATCACCACCGGCAGGCGCTGGCGCGCCAGCGACTCCACGTCCATCAGCGAGAAGCCGGCGGCGCCGTCGCCCATCAGCACGCAGACCTGGCGATCGGGGTACGTGACGCGGGCGCCCATCGCGTAGCCCATGCCGGTGCCGAGGCAGCCGTACGGGCCGGGGTCGAGCCAGGTGCCGGGCTCGGCGGGCTCCAGGTACTTGCCGGCGTACGACACGAAGTCGCCGCCGTCGCCGATGGTCACCGCGTCGCGGGCGAGCACCTTGCGCAGCTCGCCGTAGACGCGGGCGGGACGGATCGGGTCGGTCTCCGCGGCCATCTCCTCGGCGTCGCGGGCCTTGGCGGCGTCTTCGGCCAGGCGGAGGGTGGCGATCCACTCGGCGTGGTCTTCGCGCACGCCCTCGTAGTCGGCGAGCGCGGAGAGGATCAGCCGCAGGTCACCGGCGGGCGAGGCGGCCGGCGTCACGTGCGCGGCCCGCTGGGTGGGCGCGTCCACGACGTGTACGACCTGGGCGCCGCCGAAGTCGCCGAAGCTGAGCCGGAAGTCGAGCGGCGTGCCGATCACCACGATCACGTCGGCGCCCTTGATCCCGGTGCGGCGCGCTTTGGCGAACGCGAGCTCGTGCTCGGGCGGCAGCGCGCCACGCCCCATGCCGTTGGTGAAGACCGGCACGTGGAGGGCCTCGGCGGCTTCGCGGAGGGCGGCGACCGCGTCCCCGGCGTAGACGTCGGAGCCGGCGATGATCACGGGGCGCTCGGCGGACGCGATCAGCTGCGCGGCCCGCGCCACCTCGTCGGGGTCCGGCTCCACGAGGGGTACGTCCGGTGCGGCGGGCGCGTCCGCGTCGGTGGCCGAGAAGATCACTTCGAGCGGGAGGTCGAGGAACGCGGGCCCCCGGTGCGCGGTGAGCGCGGCGGTCAGCGCGGCGGCGACCGCACCCGGGATCTCCTCGCCGGAGCCGACCGTCGCCGCGTACTTGGTGACCGGCGCGACGAGCGGCAGGTGGTCGATCTCCTGGAGGCTCCCCGCGCCCCACCGGAAGGCGGGCGCCCGGCCACCGATCACGAGCACCGGCGACCCGTTGAAGTACGCGCTGGTCAGCCCGGAGATGCCGTTGGTGACACCCGGCCCGGCGGTGAGCACGGCGAGGCCCGGCCGGCGCTGCAACTTGGCGACCGCCTCGGCCGCGAAGACCGCCGACTGCTCGTGGCGCACGTCGTAGAGCGGGAAGCCGGTCTTGTGCGCCGCGTCGTAGAGGGGGAAGACGTGGCCGCCGGAGAGGGTGAACATCTCCTTGACGCCATATGCCCGCAGGGCCGCCAGCGCCAGCTCGCCGCCGTGTCCCTCGATCCGCTCGGGTGATGTCATGCGGGGAAGGTTACCGCCCGGTAGTCAATCCCGGACGGTGTGGGCCTGGATCCAGTCGACGATGCCTTGGAGTACCTCGGCGGGGCTCTGGTCGCGCGCGGCGGCGAACGCGAAGATGCCGGCGCCGACCGGCACGATGATCAGCAACGCGGTGATCACGAGCGCGCGGATCGTGCGCACGATGAACCCCGGCCGCCGCCGGGCGCGCGCCTCCCGCTCCACCGGCTGCGGGCTCCGCGGCGCGACGAGCGGCACCTGGGGCGCGGGCGGCGGCGAGTAGCGGGGCTGGCTGGCGACCGGGTATCGCGGCGGCGCCGGCGGCGAGTAGGGCTGGCTGGGCGCCGCGTATCCCCCACTGGCCGGCGTGAAGCCACCACTGGCCGGCGTGAAGCCACCACTGGCCGGCGTGAAGCCACCGCTCGCCGGCACGAAGGGCGGCGCGGACGGCTCCTCGTACTGCGGGAGCGGCCTGGTAGCGGACGGCGGCGGCACCTGGGCGCGCGGCCGGCCCGACGGCGGCTGCGCCCCCGGCACGATCACCCGCCCGACGGTCCGGATGGGCTTGTCCGGCGGCGCTCCACCGGCCGGCTGCGCGGCTACGACGCCGGCCCCACCCTCGGCGCCGGCGACACTCGCCCCCGCCCCACCCGGCGCCACACCGGCGCTCATCGATCCCCCGGTGATACCGCCCGGCGGCGTCGAACCCGCCGGAGCCGACCCTGGTGCGAAGCCGCCCGCGCGCGCCAAGCCACCCGCCGCCGGCGCCAGGCCTCCGGTCGGTGGTGCCGAGCCGGCCGGGACGCCGCTGGACGGGGCGTTCGACGGGATCTCCTCGGGCGGCAGGACGCGTGTCGAGCTGGGCCGGAGCGAAGGGCCGGCCGGCGAGACAGGGCGCATCTGCGAGGTGGCGGGGCCCGGCGCGGGCGGCGCGCTGGCCAGCAGCGCCTCGCCGGCCAGGATGCTCCCCTCGGCCACGACAAGCTCGGGCTGCTCGATCACCTCGGGCGCCTCGCCGATCGCCCGGTGCAGCAGCGTCGCCATCAGCGGCATGCGGCTGGAGCCGCCGACAAGGAAGACCCCGGCCACCTGCCCCTCCGGCAGGTTGGCCCAGCGCATGACGCCCTGCGTCACCCGCACGGTCTGCTCCAGGATCGGCGTCGCCAGCTGCTCGAGCTCGACGCGCGTGAGGTGCACGTCAAGGTCGAGGAGCGGCAGCATCAGGTCGGCCGACGGGCTGCGGGAGAGCCGCTCCTTCGCGACGCGCACGTCATCCCACAGCTGGCGCTTGGCCCGCCGCTCCTCCGCGGTCGACGGGCTCTCCAGGCGTGCCCACGCGGCCCGATCGCGGTCGGCGTACGTCTTCTCCAGGTGGGTGATGATCGCCGCGTCGACGTCGAGACCGCCGATGTCGTCGCGCCCGTCGACCGCCAGCACCTCGAAGCCGGTCGACTTGCGGGCCACCACGCTCGCGTCGAACGTGCCCGCCCCGAAGTCGTGCACCACCACGACCGACCCGATCGGCACCTCTCGGCCGAGCACCTTGGCGAAGTAGGTGGCGGCGGCGACGGGCTCGGCCACCAGCCGTACACCATCGAAGCCGGCCCTCGCGGCGGCGTCGGCGAGCAGCCGGCGGCGGGTGGCACCCCACGTGGCCGGGCAGGTCAGGGTGATCTCCGGCCGCACCCGGCCGACCGTGCGGTCCCACTCCTCGGCCACCCGGGAGAGCACGGCGGTGACGAGGTCGCCCACCGGCACCTCGCGGTCGCCGAGCAGCACCATGCCGTCGTCGATGCGGCGCTTGGGGTTGGGCTCGAAGCGGGCCGGATCGAGGCGGGCGCTGTGCACCGCGTCGCGCCCCACGATCAGCGCGCCGCCCGGCTCGGCGTAGACGGCGGAGGGGAGCAGCGGCGAACCGTCGAGCAGGAGCGGGCGCCCCCGCCCGTCTGGCCACCGCACCACGGCCACGGTGTGCGAGGTCCCGAAGTCGATCCCCAGGGCATGCCCCGAGGTCGGCGTCCGGTCCGCTGGCATGACGATCAGCCTACAAGCCGGCCACTACGGTCAGCGCCCGCTGAATCGCGGCTTGCGTTTCTCCACGAAAGCGGACATCCCCTCCCGCTTGTCGTCCGTCGCGAAGAGCGCCGCGAAGAGCTGGCTCTCCCAGGCCAGACCCGATGCGAGATCCATGTCCAGGCCGCCGTCGATCGCCAGCTTTCCGGCGCGCAGGGCCTGGGCCGGACCTTCCGTGTACGGGCGGACGAGCGCCACCGCGGTCTCGTAGACCTCGGCGGCGGGCACCACCCGGTCGGCGAGCCCGATGCGCAGCGCCTCCTCGGCGTCTACCATGCGGCCGGAGAGCACCAGGTCCTTGGCGCGGGCCGGGCCGATCAGGCGCGCCAGCCGCTGCGTGCCGCCGGCGCCGGGGATGACGCCCAGCTTGATCTCCGGCTGGCCGAGCTTGGCGTCGTCGGCGACCACCCGCCAGTCGCAGGCGAGGGCGAGCTCGCACCCGCCACCCAGCGCGTACCCGGTGATCGCGGCGACCACCGGCTTGGGGATGCGGGCGAACACGCCGAGGGCCGAGGAGAGGTCGGCGGCGCGGGCGGACATGTCCACATACGACATGTCGGCCATCTCCTTGATGTCCGCGCCGGCCGCGAAGACCTTCTCCCCTCCGTACACGATGACCGCGCGGACCTCGGGGTCGGCGGACGCCTCGGTGGCGGCGGCGCGCAACTCCTCCTGCACCTGGATGTTCAGTGCGTTCATGGGCGGGCGGTCGAGCCGGATGGTGCCGATGCCGTCCTCGATCTCCACGCGCACAAAGTCAGCCATGCCAGTAGGCTAGTTGTGCCATGGTCACCTACTACAGCGACAAGTCGGTGCAGATCACCTCGGATGCGATCCGCATCGGTGGTCGCCGATATCCGCTGCGCGAGCTGGCCCGTGTGTGGCACTCCAAGGGCGCCCGCTCGTGGCGTGCGATCGCGGGGCGCGGTGCCATCGGCATGGTGCTGCTCGGCCCGCTGGTGGCGGCCGCGTTCGGCATCGTCATCGCGCTCACGCTGCACACCTCGCTCGACGTGACCATCGCGATCGTCGGCGTGTCGTGCCTCCTCGGGCTCGGCGTCGGCCCGCTCGCCGACTTCATGCTGGAGCGCATGGACAGGTCGTATGCGCGGGGTTCGCGCTCGCTGGAGATCTGGGCGACCTGGCGCGGCCAGCAGGTGCTGCTGCTACAGACCGGCGACGCACTCCGCTTCGGCCAGATCTACCGGGCCCTGCAGCGCGCCCTGGAGAGTTCCGCGGTCAGATAGCCGCGGCGCGTAACACTGGGCGAGTGGCCGTTTACTATCGCGACGACACCGTGCGTGTCACGTCGTCGTGGGTGCAGGCGTACGGACTCACCTACCCGCTTTCGGATCTTTCTTACGTGTGGCACCGGCGCACCCGGCGCGACCTGCGCGTGGGCGGGCGGATCGCCGGCCGGTGGGCGTTGGTCACGCTGCTCGCCGCGCCCGTAGCCGTCGGAGCGCTCTGGCTCCTCACCGACTGGGGCAGCAAGGTGGGCCTCGCACTGGTCGGGCTCGCGGTCGTGGTCGGCCTGGTCTTCACGCTCACGCCGCTGTCCGAGTTTCCGCTCATGGCGCTCGAACGGTCATACGACCGCGGCTCGGCCGTCCACGAGATCTGGGTGCAGTGCCGCGGCGCGGACGTGCTCCTGCTCCGCACAAATGACGCCTTACGTTTCGGGCAGATTTACCGCGCGTTACAGCGCGCCTTGGAGCAGACTGAGTAATTCCACGGGTTGGGCATGTCATGATGTGGACCCCCATGATCCAGGAGGTCCTGCATCCCATGAGCCGAGGTATCGCGCTCGTGCGGCGGCCCAGCAGCCGCCTCGCCGAAGGGCTGGTCACACACATCGAGCGGTCGACTGTGGACGTCGACCTCGCCCGGCGCCAGCACGACGCGTACTGTGCCGCCCTCTCCGACGCCGGCTGGGGCGTGCTCGACGTGGTGCCCGCCGACCACTGCCCCGACTCGGTCTTCGTCGAGGACACGGTCGTGGTGAGCGGCACGCGGGCCATCCTCGCCCGCCCCGGCGCCCCGCAGCGCCGCGCCGAGGTGGCCGGGACGGAGTCGGCCGTACGCGCGGTGGGCCTCGAGGTCGAAAAGATCACCTCGCCCGGCACGCTCGACGGCGGCGACGTGCTGCAGATCGGCGACACCGTCTACGTCGGCCAGGGCGGCCGCACCAACGGCGCCGCGATCCGCCAACTGCGCGGCCTGCTCGGCGACCGCCGCGTCGTGGCCGTGCCGCTAGGCCGGGTGCTCCACCTCAAGTCGGCGGTGACCGCGCTCCCGGACGGCACCGTGGTCGCCTCGCCCGGCCTCGTCGACGTCGGCATCTTCCCCGCGGTACGCACGGTCGACGAGGAAGCCGGCTGCCACGTGGTCTGCCTCGGCGGCGACAAGGTCATGATCAGCGCCTCCGCGCCCAAGACCACCGCGCTGCTGGAAGACCTCGGCTTCGCGCCCGTCGTGGTCGAGGTCAGCGAGTTCGAAAAGCTCGAAGGCTGCGTGACCTGCCTCAGCGTCCTCGTCCCCGGCGTCACCGGACCCCAACACCAGAAAATGTGAGCTACCGCGACGCCCGTCGTGGTCCAGACCGCTGCTCCCGCGGCCTCACCCGTCCGCCGTTGGTCAGGGTCACCCCTAGCGGTCTATAGAGCTTTCGGGGTTGAGGTCGGCGTTTGTCCACAATGTCCGAAGCCGCCACGCCGCCGCCGACCGAGCCAGGCCGGCCTCGGTCGCGGGCAGTAGCCACTGTGCCGGGTAACGGGCACGAGGTTCGCGATCTAGAACGGTTAGGGCGCTATATCGACCCTAACCGTTCTAGATCCACATCTACGCCCCGGATCTGATTACGCTACGTTACCGGCGATGCGGCGACACTCGCACATTTCGACCATTTTGGGCTGCGGCGATGTTCGTCGTGGTCCAAGCCGCCGCTCCCCCGTGGCCGCACCCATCCGCGGCTGGCCAGGCGCCAAAGGATCCCCGCGCGCACGGGCTCGGGCAGGGTCGGCGTAGCCGGCCCCGGGGTGAGATTGCCCAGACGCGGAGGGTGAGGCCGCGGGAGCAGCGGTCTGGACCACGACGGACATCGCGGTAGCCCAAATCTCGTCAGCTGTAGCGGGCGGCGAGCTCGATCACGCGGCGGGCTTCGCCGAGCATGGCGCGGTCGGCGAAGCGGCCGTCGGGCAGGAGCAGTGGGCCGTCGCCGGACTCGGCGAGGCCGGCGAGCAGTGCCTCCGCCCGCGCCACCTCCTCCGGCGACGGGCGAAACGCGGCCTCGATCACCGCCAGCTGGCGCGGGTGGATCGCCGCCCGGCCGAGGAAGCCCTGCCGCCGCCCGAGCCGGCACGAGGCGTCCAGGCCGTCTACATCGGACACATCTGAGTAGACGGACATGGCCGGTGGCGGCAGGCCGGCCGCCCGGGCCGCCACCACCAACCGGCCGCGCGGCCAGGCCAGCGCGGCCTCGTCGGTCACGCCGAGGTCAGAGCGGAGGTCGGCCTCGCCGAGCCCGATGCCGGCCACCGCCGGATGCGCGGTGGCGATGGCGTACGCGTGCTCGACACCGAGCGCAGACTCGACGATCGGGTGGAGCTGCGCCTCGGTGAGACCGGCCACCGCCCGCACCTGCTCCGGCGACTCCACTTTGGGCAGTCGGAGGCCGGCCGCACCGCGAGCGGCGGGAAGGTCCTCTGTGGACGCGATCCGCACGTGCACGGGCACCTCGTGCGGGTCGGCGAGAAACTCGGCGACCGCCTTGCGCGCGTACGCCTTGCGGGGCGGGGTGACGGCGTCCTCGAGGTCGAGGATCACCGCGTCCGCGCCGGAGGCGACCGCCTTGGCGAAGCGGTCCGGCCGGTCGCCGGGCACGTACAGCCAGGTGAGCAGCATCAGATCACCCCGCGCTCGCGCAGCCCTTCGATCTCTTCGGCGGTGTACCCGAGGGACGTGAGCACCTCGACCGTGTCGTGCCCGTGCGCCCGGCCGGCGTGGCGGATCGTGCCGGGGGTGGCCGACATGCGGAAGGGGACGTTCTGCATCCGCACCGTGCCGAAGTCGTCGTCGGGCACCCGCACGGCGGTGCCGAGCGCGGTGTACTGCGGGTCGGCGAGGATGTCCCGCACGTCGTAGACCGGGGCGACCGCCGCCTCCGCCGCCTCGAACGCGGCCACCACCTCGTCGCGGTCGCGGGCGGCGACCCAGGCGGCCACCGCCGCGTCGAGCTCGTCGGCGTGCGCGGCCCGCCCCGACCCGGTGGCGAACCACGGCTGCTCGGCCAGATCCGGCCGCCCGACGAGGCGTACGACCCGTTCGGCGATGCTCAGCGCGCTCGTGGAGACCGCCACCCAGCGGCCGTCCGCGCACCGGTACGTGTTGCGCGGCGCGTTGTTGTCCGATCTGTTGCCCCGCCTGGGCTGGACGTAGCCGAGCTGGTCGTACCAGGTGATCTGCGGCCCGAGCATCGCCATGATCGGCTCGATGATGGCGAGGTCGACGACCTGGCCGGCGCCGGTGCGCTGGCGGGCGTGCAGGGCGAGCATCACCGCGTACGCCGTGGCGAGCGCGGTCACCGAGTCGGCGAGGCCGAACGGTGGCAGCGTCGGCGGGCCGTCCGGCTCACCCGTCGCGGCGGCGAAGCCGCTCATCGCCTCGGCGAGCGTGCCGAAGCCGGGCCGCCGCGCGTACGGGCCGATCTGGCCGAAGCCGGAGATGCGCGCGATCACGAGCCCGGGGTTGGCCTCGTGCAGGACGCGCGGTCCGAGGCCCCAGCGCTCCAGTGTGCCGGGCCGGAAGTTTTCCACGAGCACGTCCGCGCCGGCCACGAGTCGCCTGAGCACGTCGGCCCCCTCGGGCGCCGAGAGGTCGAGCGTGACCGTGCGCTTGTTGCGCCCCAGGACCTTCCACCACAGCCCTTGGCCATCCTTGGCGGGGCCGTGGCCACGCGACGGGTCCGGCTTGGCCGGATGCTCGACCTTCACCACGTCGGCCCCGAAGTCACCGAGGAACGCGGCGGCGAGCGGGCCGGCGAAGAGGGTCGCCGTCTCGATCACGCGCACGCCGTTGAGCGCCGGGTTCACGGCGTCACCTCGGTCAGAAACACGTCGCCGCTGGTCAGACCGGTGACGAGCAGCCGGTCTCCGGAGCGGACAGCGTAGAGGTTCTCCTCGCCGAACGCGTCCGCTCCGTCGTCGCGCGCCGTGCCGAACTGGGCCGCGGACTGCTGCCGGCCACGGCCGTCGAGGCGCAGCGCGAAGACGTCGGTGCCGCCGGCCGGTACGCCGAACGTGCTGCCGGTGAAGCCGACAACCGCCACCTCGCCGCCCGCGAGCGGGACGACCTCGGCGCCCACGTCGACGCCCCGACCGCCGCTGACCGTGCGCCACCGCTGCGTGCCGCCGCTGGTGTACGCGGTGGTGAGGGCGTCGCCACCGGCCGCGCCGGTGGTCACCACGACCCCCGCCGTCGTGACGGCCACGCCACCGAAGATGTCGCCGTCGGTCTTGAACCAGCGCGGCGCACCGTCCACAGTGAACGCCGCGAGGAACCCGTCGCCGGACATCACGCCGGCGACGTAGACCCCGTTGGCGTCGGCGGTTACCGCGTACGCCTTGTCCTCCCCCGCGCCGCCGATCTGGCGGGTCCAGGCGACCGTGCCGTCCGGGCCGATGCGGGCCAGCACCACGTCCTTGTCGCCCGCGCTCGGGGCACCGAGCGCGCCACTGCTGTAGCCGGCCACGTAGGCACCGCCGTCCGGAGCCGCGGCGAGGCCGTAGAAGCGGTCCGCCTTGGCGGCGTCACCGAGCTGGGTCAGCCACGCCCGCTCCCCCGCCGCCGTGAACCGGGCCACGAAGCCGTCGTCGGCCGGGCTGCCGGGGTGCTTCCCGTCCAGGTCGCCGCGGGTGTACCCGGCGACGACCACACCACCGTCGGCGGTGGCCACCGCGCCGTAGAGGCGGTCGTTGGCCGGCGTGCCGAACTCGCGCGTCCACTGTGGCGCCTGCACGACCGCGTCGAGCCCACCCGCGTACGGCTGGCCGTCGACGGAGCCCGAGGCCGCGTAGGCGAGCGTGCCACCGGCGGTGACGCCGCCCGCCCAGTCGGCGCCGGGTGTGCCGCGCAGCGGCCCGGGGATCCCGGTCGGCGGCGTGGCGCTGAGCGTGGGGCTCAGCTCGGTCAGCCCGGCCACGAACGCGGGTCGCCACACGTCCCAGTCGTGGCCGCCGTCGACCACCCGGAACTGCGCGGCGACCGCGTCCGAACGCCGCACGTTGTTGTAGAGCGTCGCCGCCTCGTAGTCGAGGTCGTGCTTCGCGTCGGCCGGGTCGGGGTTGGCCCACTCGTCGTCGCCGACCGCGATGAACATCCTGACCGGCAGATCAGGGTCCAACGTGGGCAGCAGGGCCGGGTAGTTGAGCCGCTGGTACACGTCGTCGGCGAAGCGCTCGCCGCCCTGCCCGAACGCGCCGAACTCACGCGCCGAGGAGTCGGCCGGCGGCAGCGGGTTGTACACGGCCGGGCTGAGCACGAGCGCGTTGGCGAAGAGGTCCTGGTGGGCGAGGGCGTACCGGAGCGCGCCGTAGCCGCCCATCGAGTAGCCGCCGATCAGCCGGGCGCCGCGGTGCGTGGCCGTGCGGTATGTGGCGTCCACATGGGAGACGAGGTCACGGGTGAGCATCGTCTCGACCGCGCTGCCACCCTCGTACTCCGAGTCGACGTACCAACTGCCCCGCTCGCTCCACGGCGCGTCGGGCAGCACGGCGATCACCGGCGCGATCGTGCCGTCGTCTATGAGCTTGTCGAGGTCGGCCTTGACCGCCGTCCACGCCCGCATCGTGTCGCCCCGCCCGTGCAGCAGGTACAGCACCGGGTAGCGCACCGTCGCGTTCTTCCGCGCGCCGTACCCATATGGCAGGTAGACGGTGTAGTCGATGGGGCCGGCCTTCGCGGTGGTGAGCGTGCCGGCGTGGGTGCCGCCAGCCGACGCCGCGCCGGACATGCCGACGGTCAGCAGCGTGATGGCGACGACGAGGGCTTTCTTCACGGGACGCCTCCAAGGTCAACGGCGCAGCGAAAGCCGATGCTCGGCGATCGGGTGAGCCCGGCGCCGGCGATCAGCAGCTTCACGGAGACGTCGGGCGGCTGCGGCCCACCGTCGAAATACCAGTCGGAACCCTCGGCGCGAAAGTCCGCGCCGCCCTTGAGGATCACGAAGCGGGTCCGGCCGTCGGTGTGCTCGCTCTCGGTCAGCTCCCACACCAGTGGCGCGGTGCGGCGCAGCAGCCCCGCCTCGGCGGCCACCTGCCACTCGTCTTCGGTCGGCAGCCGCGCGCCCGCCCATTCCGCGTAGGCCCGCGCGTCGGCCAGGTCCACATTGGTCACCGGCATTTCGGCCGGTCCCTGCCCGGCGGTGAAGCGCTCCGGACGCACCGGCCGGTAGCCGGTGGCGGCGAGGAACGCGGCGTACTCGCCATGGGTCACCTCCCCCTCCGCGACCGCGAAGGGCCTCAACGTCACCGTGCGACGCAACGTCCCGACACTGTGGAGCCGGGGCGGGAGCGGCTTCCATTCGTCCACGTAGGGCGCCTCACCGTAGAGGCCGGTCTCCCTGACGCGATGCCGGACCAGGAGATCCCGTCGCCCGCCGTCGAACGCAAGCATCCCCTCTGGTACGACCCGGTGCGGTGCCACGGTCGCCGGGATGCGGACCGCCGCGCGGGCGGGGAAGGCGTCGTCTTTCCTTTGCTCCTGAGGGCTGGCCGGCTGTGTCCACGCCACCGCGGCGATGCCGCCGGCCGGCAGCGGGCCACCCACCGCCACCTTCCCGCCCTCGACCGGCGTCACGGCCAGTGGCTCCCCGGTCAGCAGGTCCACGAACCCAGGCGCCGCCTCGGTCACGAGCCACGGGCCGTCCACGTCGCCACCACGGTTGACGACGGTCCACAGTGGCTGGCCTTCGTGCACCCAGCGGGACGCGTACACCTGGCCGCCGGCGTGGTCGGCGAGCGGGGTCCAGTCTTCCGCGCGCAGCCAGGCGGCATGACCGCGGTGTACCCGCCGCATCGCCCGCAGCAGCGAACGGTCCCGCTCGCTCCAGCCGACCCAGACGCCGAAGACGCTCTCCCACACGAGGATGCCGGTGCCGTTGAGCCAGGCGGAGTGCAGCTCGTCGAGGTGGCTGCGGTGCCACCGGCGGGTGTGGTGCAGCACGTGCCGCCGCTCGAACCACTTGGCCCGCAGCACGCCCGGCACATCCGAGTCGGCGAACCACTGCGCCCACGACATCGCGTGGTCCTCGATGCGCGCGAGCGGCACCCGCGACTCGCCGGCCAGCACGACGTGCGGCGGCAGCGCGGCCCGCAGCTTGCCGGCGCCCTCCTTGAGCGTGTCGAGGAAGACGCCGTCGGCGCCGAGCCAGGTGACGATCGCCGCCACGGCCTCCTCGTCGCTCACCGCCTCGCGGCGGGTGCCGGTGTCCCAGGGGTTGTAGTCGACGAAGACGCGTACGCCGCGCCCCTGGAACGCGCGGACCACCTCGGGCAGCTCCGGCACGTCGCGGTAGAAGTCGAACTGGTTGCGGTCGTCGAGCCCGATGACCGGGTACGCGTGCCAGAGCACCACACCGTCGAAGCCGCCGAAGTCCCGCTCCGCCGCGTCCAGGAAGCTGTCCACGGTGAACTCGCCGCGCTCGTGGTCGTAGAGCGTCTCGTCCCAGAGCCAGGCGAGGCACACGCTGAGGCAGTCGCCGGGCACCTCGTCGTAGTGGCGGCCGTCGTAGCCGATGCGGCGTCGCGCGTCCGCCCGCCACTCGGCGAGCCGCTCGCGCCAGGCCGGCCACAGCGCGGGGTCGCCGGGCGCAGCGAAGATCTTCGCCTCGTCGAGGTCTTCGAGGCTGGCGCCCAGCACCTCGGTGGGCAGGTCGATGGGGCGCGGCACGTACGGGTTGAAGCTCATAGGGCTGCCTCGATCTCGGCGCGCGTGGGCAGCGAGCTCGAGGCGCCCGGCCGGGTGGCGCAGACCGCGCCGGCCGCGCAGGCCCAGCGGACGGCCTCCAGGACCGGCCGCCCCTCCGCCCAGGCGACGGCGAGCGCCCCGGTGAACGCGTCGCCCGCGGCGGTCGTGTCCACGGCGCGCACCCTCGGCGCGGCCACTTCGAGCCGCAGTCCGGCACGGTCGGCGTACGCGGCACCGCGCGCGCCGAGGGTCGTCACCACGCGAGGCACCAGGTCGAGAAGATCACCGAGCACCGCGGCTTCACCCTCGTTGACCACGAGCAGGTCCACGGTGGCCAGCACCTCAGCCGGGAGCTGGCCCGCGGGCGCCGCGTTGAGCACGGTGAAGGTGCCTGTCGCAGCCGCCTGTGCGACGGTTTCCACCGGGATCTCCAGCTGGCAGAGCAGCACGTCGGCGCCGGAGATCGCGGCAAGGTCGGCGGCGTCGAGGTCGGTGAGCGCCGCGTTGGCACCGGGCGCGACCACGATGAGGTTTTCCGCGTGCTCGTCGACAGCGATCAGCGCGACGCCGGAAGGGCCGGGCACGGTGCGCAGCCGGCTCACGTCGACGCCCGCCGCGACGAGGCTTTCCCGCTGCGGGCGGGCGAAGTCGTCGTCGCCGACCGCACCGACGAAGCCGACCTGGCCACCGGCCCGGGCCGCCGCGACCGCCTGGTTGGCACCCTTGCCGCCCGGCACGGTCGTGAACTCGCCGCCGAGCACCGTCTCCCCCGGCCGGGGAAGGATCGGCGCGGTCACCACGAGGTCGAGGTTGGCGCTGCCCACGACGACGATCCGCGCGGTCATCGCGCGACCTCCGCCGTGCGGACGGCCAGCTCCTCGAAGGTCACCCCGTCGAAGCCGCCGACGCCGCTGCGCAGCCGCCCCTTGAGCGGCGCCGTCCACTCCGGACCGATCGCTGACGCGCCGCTCAGCGCGCCGAGGACCGAGCCGACCGTGGCGCCGTTGGAGTCGGTGTCCCACCCGCCGCTGACCACCGCGCAGATGCCCCGGTCGAAGTCGCCGCCGCTGTGCGCGAGCGCGGCCGCCACCAGCGCGGCGTTGTTGCGCACGTGCACCCAGTGCAGGTGGCCGTGCCGCTTCGCGATCGCGTCGACGACCGACTCCCAGTCGCCGGCCAGCCTCCGCGCCTCCGTGACCGCCGCGGCGAACGGGCCGCCGGGCAGCACCGACTCGCCGGCGTCGAGCACCTCGTCCACGGTGGACGCCACGACGGCGGCGGAGGTCAGCGCGGCCACCCACATCGCCCCGCTGACGCCGTCGCCGACGTGGCTGACCACCGCGTCCCGGTACGCCAGGGCCGCCGCGTTACGGGGCCGGCCCGGGGACGCCCAGCCGTAGACGTCGGCGCGGATCTGGGCGCCGATCCACTCGCGAAACGGGTTGTGGTGCAGCGCGGTCTCCGGCGGCGTGAGGCCGAGCAGCAGGTTGCGGTACGCCACCCGTTCGGCCGTGAAGACCCGCCCGGCGGGCAGCCAGTCCAGCCACGCCTGGGCCACGTCCGCGCTGGTGAAGTCGCGCCCGTGCTCCTCGAGCAGGCGGAGGGCGAGGAACGCGAAGTTGAGGTCGTCGTCCTCGGGGGTGCCGTCGATGTTCTCGACGAGGCTGTTGGTGGCGCTGCGCCTGTTCCACGGCCATCGCTCGGCCACGTCGCGCGGGAGCCCTTCGGCGGTGAAGTACTGGCTCAACGGCCAGCGCCCGGTCGCGCGAAGGATCTCCCGGATCCCCCTACGCGGGATCTTCTCGACCGGCTTCCCGAGCACGCACCCCACAGCCCGGCCAGTCCAGGCGCCGAGCAGCCGCTCAGGATCGGGACGCGCTCCCGGATACGGCTCGGGCTCCACCGTCAGCGGCGGCGTCACCGGCACTGGCACGGCGTCGAGCAGCTCCAGCGCGAGTGGGCGGAGGGCCGGATCGCCGGGCACCGAGGCACCCTCCACGGGCGCGGCGAGCCGGCCGCCGGCAGCCGCCCACCCGGCCTCCACTTCGGACACGTCGTGACCTTCGTCGCGCAGGGCCATCAGCTCGTACGGCAGCAGCTCCTCGGGCAGCGTCCAGGTGAGCCTCAGCGCCTGATGATTCGCTCGCTCGTGCGGCGCTGAAGGCGACGTCTTCCCTCGCGGCCCCGAAACCCCGACTTCGTCGGCGGGGCCGCTCAGTCCAGACGCCGCCGCGCCAACTCGCTCGCTCATGCCAACCCCTTGAAGCGGTCGGCGCGCTGGGCGAAGCGGGCCGCGTCGGCGGCGTAGACCTCCGCGGCGACGGCGGCCAGCACCCGGGCCGGCTCGGCGAGGTCCACTCTGGACGCCTCGGCGACGGCGGTGGCCCATTCGGCGGGGACGGCCGGCGCGCCCCCCAGCGCGCCGGCCAGTGCCCCCGCCATGGTGGCGGTCGAGTCGGCGTCCCGACCGTAGTTGACCGCCCCCAGCACCGCTTCCCGGTACCCCCCGTTGGCGACGACGAGCATCCCGAGCGCTACCGGCAGCTCCTCGATGGAGTGCAGCCGGCTCGGTCGTCGCGCCCCGAGCCCCGGATTGCGGTAGTCCTCGCCCACCGTGTCGTACGGCGCCACCGCCGCGCGCAGGGCCGGGATGGCTTCACGTGTCGCGGTGTACCCCCTGGCCTCCTGGACCACGGCGGCGATCGCGCCGCGCGTGCCGTCGCGGGCCAGGTCGAGCGCCGCGTCGACGACATCGCCGGGAGTCGCGCCCGGCGCCATCGCGGCGGCGACCGCGGCGGCGAAGACGGCGGCCGCCTCGCGGCCGTAACTGTGCTGGTGTGCGCCGCCGATCTCGACGGCCTCGGCATAGGCGCCGGCCGGGTCGCCCGCGTTGACGACGCCGACCGGGGCCATGTACATCGCGGCGCCGCAGTTGACGATGTTGCCGACGCCGGCCTCGCGCGGGTCGGCGTGCGCGTGGTGCAGCCGCGTCACGAGCCACCGCTCGGCGGCCGCGAGGCGGTGGAAGGCCACCGCCTCGCGTTCCAGGTCGGGTATCCAGACCTCCCGCTCGATCAGGTCGGGCACGAGCAGCTCGGCGACGTCGAACGCGTCGAGGTGGTCGCGCTTCTTCGCGTATGCCCGGACCAGCGCGTGGGTCATCAACGTGTCGTCGGTGATGTGCCCGTCGCCCTTGTGGTACGGGGCGAGCGGCCGGCTCGTGGCCCAGTTCTCGTGGAACGGGGGCACGATGCCGTCCACCCAGCCGCCGTACCGGGTCCGGATCTCCTCGGGAAGGGCGGTCTCGGTGGCACCGCCGAGGGCATCGCCCACCGCGGCGCCGACGAGGCAGCCGACCGACTTGTCGAGCAGAAGGGGCATTACCTGAGTACCTGCTTCCCACCGTCCACGAGCTGGGTGCCGAGCTGGTCCAGCGTGATCTTGTTGGCGAAGTACTGCTGGAGCGCCGGCGTGGCGAACTTGGTCTTCCACTCCGGGTAGCCGCTGACCGTCTGGAATGGAGCGATCGTCAGGTCGGCCGCGCTCGCCACCGCGACGTCCCAGCCCTGCTTGCCGCCGGTCGCCTTGACCAGCTCCTCGCCGGCCTTCTTGCCGGTCGGCACAAGCCAGTCGCCCTGCGCCAGGCGGGCCTGGTTGGCCGGGTTGAGGAAGTACTCGACGAACTGCGCCGCCTGCTTCTTGCCCGACGAGTCCTCCGAGATGGACAGTGTCTGCGGGTTGGCCGCCTGGTTGGCACTGTTGCCCTTGACGGGCGGCAGCGTCACCCACTCGAAGCCGGCCGGCGCCTGCTCGACCATCTGCTGGCGGAGGAAGACGCCGCCGGGCAGCATCGCGTACTTGCCGGCGAAGAAGCCGGGCAGCGGGTCGGTGCCTCCCATGCCGACCGCGTCGGGCGAGGCCGTCTTCGACACGTAGATCATGTCGTGGATCCGCCGCGGTATCTCCTTTTCGGCGTCGCCCACCCGCACCTCGGTCTTGCCACCCTCTGTATAGAAGAATTTGCCGTCGAAGTTGAGCGACAGGTTCATCACCCGGTTGGTCGGCGACTTGAGCGCCCACGCGACGCCGTACGTGCCGCCCTTGGTGAGCTTTTGCGCGTTGGCCTGAAACTCGTCCCACGTCCACGCCTGGCCCGCCGCCGGCACGGTCACGCCGGCCGCGTCGAGCAGCTTCTTGTTGGCGAGCACCACCTGCGACTCCAGCAGGAACGGCGCGCCGACCACCTTGCCGTCGACCGTGACCGTGTCCCAGATGCCCTGGCTGATCTCCGACTTGAAGCCGTCGCTCAGGAGCCCGGACAGGTCCGCCAGGTACCCCTGCTTGGCGAACTCGCCGATCGACGCGCTCTCGTACTGGAAGATGTCCGGCGCGTCCCCGCCCTCGAACGAGGTGAGCAGCTGGTCGTGCACCGAGTTCCAGTCGCCCTGCACGTACTCGACCTGGATGTCGGTGTGCTCGGCGTTCCACTTGTCGACGAGCTCGCGGTTGGCGGCCAGCGAGTCCTTCTGCCACGCGAGGCTGAGGAACCGTAGCTTGACGGGACCTTCTGACGATGTGTCGTCGTCATCCCCGCTCCCGCACCCGGACAGTCCGATGAGGAGCGCCGCGGACACGGCGACCAACTTTCTCAACATTGGGTGTACTCCTAACCCTTGACGGCACCAGCGAGCGACCCGGACGTCAGCCGGCGCTGCAGGAATGCGAAGAACAGAAGGCTCGGGATGGTCGCCATCAGCGAGCCGGCGGCGAGGGGGCCGAGCCGGGCGATGCCCTCGACACCGACAAACCTGGCCAGCGTCACCGGCAGGGTCGCGAGGTCGGGGCTCTTGAGCAGCACGAGCGCGAAGAAGAACTCGTTCCACGCGGAGATGAAGGCGAACAGGGACGTGGCCACCACGCCGGGGGCGAGCAGCGGGGCGACCACCCGGCGCAGCGTCTGCAGCCGGGTGGCACCGTCTACGGCGGCGGCCTCCTCCAGCTCGCGCGGGATGTTGCGGACGAAGCCCTGCAGCATCCACAGCGCGAACGGGAGCGCCCACACGACGTAGACCAGGACGAGGCCGGCGTGGGTGTTGACCAGGTCGACCTGCCGGAGGATGAGAAACAGCGGGATCACCAGCAGCACGAACGGAAACAGCTGGGACAGCAGCACCCAGCCGAGCGCGACCGTGCCGAGCCGGGTCTTGAAGCGGGCCAGCGCGTACGCGGCCGGCAGCGCCACGAGCACGGTCAGCACCGCCGTGGCGAGCGAGACCTGGAGGCTGTTGAGCGCGGCCCGGCCGAGCTCCTGCTCCGTGAACGCGTCGACGTAGTTGTCGAGCGTCGGGTTGTGCGGGACGAGCGTGGGGTGGATCTCCACCATCTCGCGGGGCGGCTTGAAGCTCGTCGACAGCATCCAGACGAGCGGGAAGCCGAGAAAGACCATGTACCCGCTCAGCGCCAGGTACTGAAAGGCGCGAGTCGTCCGGCTGGCTTTCATGCGTTCGCCTCCCGCAGCCGCCGCCGGAGGTAGAGCGCGAGGAGCGCGACGATGATGACCACCATCACGTTGCCCAGCGCGGCGGCGTAGCCGTAGTTGCCGTAGCGGAACGCCTCCTCGTACGCGAAGAGCATCGGCAGCATCGTGCGTCCGCCCGGCCCGCCGGCCGTGAGCACGTAGACGAGGCCGAACGAGTTGAAGTTCCAGATGAAGTCGAGCGACGTGATGGCGATGATGACCGGCATCAGGTTGGGGATCGTGACGCTGCGAAAGCGCTGCCACGCCGACGCCCCGTCGACCGCGGCCGCTTCGTGCAGCTCGCGCGGCACGCCTTGCAGGCCGGCGAGGAGCACGATGGTGGTCTGCGGCATGCCGGCCCAGATGCCGACCAGGATGACGGCCGGCAGCGCGGTGTTGAAGTCGCCGAGCCAGTTGTGCCGCAACCCTTCCGCGCCACCCCGGTAGAGCACCTCGTTGAGCAGCCCGGCGTCCGGATGGTAGACGAGCCGCCACATGATGCCGACGATCACCGGAGGCATCGCCCACGGCACGAGCGCCATCACCCGCGCGAAGCCGCGAAAGCGCAACGGCTGGTCGAGCAGCAGGGCCAGCCCGAGCGCGAGTAGGAACTGGAGGATCGTCACGCCGAACGACCACACCAGCCCGATCCGGAACGCGCTCCAGAACAGGTCGTCGCTCACCAGCTCGCGGTAGTTCTCGATACCGGTGAAGCTGGTGTCGACGTTGCGGCCGGCGCGGGCGTCGGTGAAGCCGAGGTAGATGCCGCGCAGCAGCGGGACGACCGAGAGCACGAGCACGGGCAGGAGCGCGGGCAGCAGCATGAGGTAGACGGTCGTGCGGTCCGACCGCCGGCGGGCTTCGGCGAATGTCGTCATTGGACGGTGCTCGACGTCCGGACGACAAGGTTGGGCGCGACGTGCTCCCGCCGGGGCGCGAGCGTGCCGTCCGCGATCCGGTCCAGCAGCAGGCGGGCGGCGAGCTGGCCGCGCTCGGCGGAGCCGAGCGAGACGGAGGAGATCTGCGGAAACGACATCTGCGCCAGCTCGGTGTCGTCCATGCCGACGAGCGCGACGTCCTCGGGCACGCGCCGGCCGGAGACGAGCAGCGCGTGGAGCGCGCCGACGGCGATGAGGTCGTTGGCGCAGACGACGGCGTCCGGGTCGGTCTTCGCGAGGAGGCGCTCGGTCGCCGCGCGGCCGGCCGCGTACTGGAAGTCGCCCACCTCGACCGCGGCCGGGTCGACGGCCAGGCCGTGGCGCGCCATCGCCGCGCGGAAGCCGGCGTCGCGGGCGGCGCCCGGCACCGTGTCGAGCGGGCCGTTGACAAACCCGATCCGGGTGCGCCCGATGCCCACCAGATGATCGACGGCGAGCGCGACGCCGGTGCGCGAGTCGGCCCGCACGTTGTCGACGGGCACGTCCTCGGGCAGCTGGCCGACGACGACCACCGGCACCGGGCTGGCGGTGAGCGCCTCCACGTGCGCGTCGGTGATCCGGATCGGAGAAATGATCATGCCATCGACGTAACGGTGCGCCAGCCGCCGCAGTAACGCGGTCTCGCCGGCCACGTTGCCGCCCGTGGCGTGCACCAGCAGCTGATGTCCCGACTCGGCGACCACGGCCTCGATTGCCCGCATCATCGCCACGTACACCGGGTTGCCGATGTCCTCGACGGCGAGTGCGATGAGCCCGGTGCGCTGCGACTGGAGCGACCGCGCGATCGCGTTGGGCACGTATCCGACGGCGGCCGCGGCCTCCCGCACCCGCCGCGTGGTCTCGGCGCTGCCGCCGAGCCCGTTGAGCACCCGCGAGGCAGACGCGATCGACACCCCGGCCCGAGCGGCCACGGTATGCACCGTCGGCCGCCCGTCGGCAGCATCTTGTAAACGTTTACGACCCACAGGCCGTACCTCCGGAACTCAGCTGTAAACGTTTCCAGCAGCCTGCCTCTAGATCGTCTTCGCGTCAACCCTTCGTTACGATCTCGTTTCCAACCGCCCGATGCGAGCCACGCGACCTCCGCCGTGGTCCCGATGCCGCTCAGGTTGAGTCGGCCATGGAGTTCAAGCGGATTTCCCGGGTCCGCGTCAGTCGCCGACCGCCGCTCCCGCCGGAGACCGCGGCGGCCGGCGGCTCGCCAGAGCTCGCCGAAACCCCCGGCCCCCACTGCCACCTCCGCGCACCAAGCCCAACCCACGCAGCGAGGGCCACCGCCCGACGAGCGCGTTTCGCCACATCGCCGCTGCCGACTGGGCGGGCGGGAAGATCGCCAAAGGCTTTCGCCGCCCCAAGTGACCGCCACGACGGCGCCTGCGGCGTAAGATTTGCGATCTTGGGAAGTTGGGGTGGCTCCGCCACTGAACGCCGGTCGACATTTGTCCACAATGTCGCAAACCGCACGCCAGCCGCGACGCCACCCCGTCACGGCCTGTAAACCACGGCAACGAATAAGAAGGCGAAGGCTCGCGATCTAGGGAAGTTTCGGAGTCCGTTGTGGTCCAGGCCGTTGCTCCCGGGCCTCACCCAGCACGGACCTGTGCGCGCGGGGATCCTTTGGCGCCTGGCCAGCAGCGGACGGGTGCGGCCACGGACCAGGACGACGTCGCGGTAGCCCCAAATGGTCGAAGTGTGCAGTGTCGCCGCACCGCCACTAACGTAGCGTGACCAGCTTCAGGGCGTAGATGTGAATCTAGAACGGTTAGGGTCGATATAGAACGGTTAGGGTCGATATAGCGCCCTAACCGTTCTAGATCGCGAACGGTGCCCGTTACCCCGGCACAGTGGCTACTGCCCGCGACCGAGGCCCATCCGGCTCGGTCGGCGCCGGCCTGGCGGCTTAGGACATTGTGGACAAACGCTGACCTCACCTCCGAAAGCTCTGTAGAACGTTTGTGGTGGCCATAGCAACCACAAACGTTCTAGATCGCGAAGACCCACCCCGAGGCGGTGACGCGGCGTCACAGACGATGCCCTACCCGCCGCACGTCGCGGGGCTTGCGGCGCGGAGGTGGCAGCGGCGGTCGGGGATCTCGGCGAGCCGCCGGCCGTCGCGGTCTCCGGCGGGAGCGACGGGCCGCGGCCGAAGCGGGACCCGGGAAATCGGCGGCAAGGAGTCAGTCGAGCTCGACCACCTCGCGGCCGAGGGGCCAGAAGGCGGCCGGGACCAGCTTGAAGTTGGCGATGCCGAACGGGATGCCGATGATCGTCACGCACTGGGCGATGCCGGCGAAGATGTGGGCCAGGGCGAGCCACCAGCCGGCGACGATGACCCACAGCACGTTGGCGATGCCGGACGCCAGGCCGGCGCTCGGCTTGGTGACCAGCGTGCGGCCGAAGGGCCAGAGCGAGTAGTACGCCAGCCGCAGCGAGGCGACGCCGAATGGGATGGTCACGATCAGGGCGAAGCAGATCAGCGCGGCCAGGCCGTAGCCGATGGCCAGCACGATCCCGCTCCCGAAGATCAACCACAGCAGGTTGAGGATGAGGCGGATCATGTCACCAGGATGCCTGAGCCTGCCAAGTTCGATCGCCCGTGCGGCGCCAAAGGCGACGTTTTCCCTCACCACCCCGAAATCCCGGACCGCGTCGGCGGGGCGGCTCAGTCCAGACGCCGCCGCGTCAACTCGCTCCTCACCTGGGCAGATCAAGCGGCGGACGCGAAGAGGGTGTCGATCTCCGCGCGCTGGGGCAGCGACACCGAAGCGCCGAGTCGCCGCGCGCAGGCGGCGCCGGCCGCGCAGGCCCAGCGCACCGCCTCGACCATGTCGCGGCCCTCGCCCCACGCCACCGCCAGCGCGCCGGTGAACGCGTCGCCCGCCGCCGTCGAGTCGACCGTCTCCACCTTGAACGCGGGTACGCGTGCCGAGGTGCCGTCGCGGTCCCCGTACCAGGCGCCCTCGTCGCCCATCGTGACCACCGCGCGCGGCACCACGGAGAGCAACGCGCCCGGGTCGTCGCGCCCTCGCCCGCTGATGGTGAGCGCCTCGCCCTCGTTGACCACCAGGAGGTCGACCGCGTCGAGGAGCTCGGTGGGGAGCGTGCGGGCGGGTGCTGCGTTGAGCAGCACGCGCACGCCGGCCGCCCGGGCCGCCAGCGCCGCCTCGGTGACCGTCTCGACCGGGATCTCGAGCTGGGCCACGAGCACGTCAGCGCCGCGTATCGCGGTCAGCTCGGCCTCGGTGAGCGAGGTGAACGCGGCGTTGGCGCCCGGCGTCACGACGATGCTGTTTTCCCCCTCGCCGTCGACGACGACGAGCGCGACGCCGGAAGAGCCGTAGACGACCCTCGCATGTGCACTGTCTACTCCGGACGCCGCGAGGCGTGCCTTGAGCGTGACGCCGAAAGAGTCGGAGCCGATCGCCCCGAGGAACGCGCACGAGGCGCCGGCGCGCGCGGCCGCGATGGCCTGGTTGGCGCCCTTGCCGCCGGGCACCATCGCGAAGTCGCGGCCCAGCACCGTCTCACCGGGCCGGGGCAGCACCGGCGTGGTGGCGACGAGGTCCATGTTGGCGCTGCCGGCCACGACCACCCGAGGCGCACGCATACGAGAAGCTAAGCAGCCCGCGCCGCGAAGCGCGAACCCGTGCGCTCCAGCACCAGCGGCAGGTCGAACGTCTTCGAGAGGTTTTCGCTCGTCACCGTGTCGTCAATCAGGCCCTGCGCCACCACCGCGCCGCCGCGCAGCAGGAGCGCGTGGGTGAAGCCGGGCGGGATCTCCTCGACGTGGTGGGTGACGAGCACGAGGGCGGGGGCGTCCGGGTCGTACGCCAGCTCGGCCAGGCGGCCCACCAGGTCTTCGCGCGCACCGAGGTCGAGGCCGGCGGCCGGCTCGTCGAGCAGCAGCAGCTCGGGGTCGGTCATGAGCGCGCGGGCGATCTGCACGCGCTTGCGCTCGCCCTCGGAGAGGGTGCCGAAGGCCCGGTCGGCCAACCCGACCACGCCGAACTGCTCCAGCAGCGCACGCGCGCGGATCTCGTCCATCGCCTCGTACCGCTCGCGCCACCGGCCGACCACGCCCCACCCCGCGGTCATCACGACGTCGGCGACCCGCTCCTCGCCGGGAATCCGATCGGCCAGCGCCGCACTGGCGAGTCCGATCCGGGTGCGCAGCTCGTTGACGTCGGTGCGGCCGAGCTGCTCGCCGAGCACGCGCGCGGCGCCCGTACTGGGGTAGAGGCGGGCGGAGGCGATGTTGAGCAGCGTGGTCTTGCCCGCTCCGTTGGGCCCGAGGACGACCCACCGCTCGTCGAGCTCGACCTTCCACGTGAGGTCGTGCAGCAGGTGCGAGCCGGTGCGCACCACACCGACGCTGTCGAGGTCAACCACGAGATCTTCCGACCAGGCCACGCGACCATCCAACCACGTCCGAACGGCGGCCCCCCATGGATGTGACCAGCACCGTATGGTTCTGGCCCATGACGGCCGTCATCCAGATCGAGGGGCTGCGCAAGACGTTCCGCGGCCTACGGGGCGGCGCTCGGGTGGCGCTCGACGGGTTTGACATGACGGTCGAGGCGGGCCAGATCCACGGGTTCCTCGGCCCCAACGGGTCCGGCAAGACCACGACGCTGCGCACGCTGCTCGGCCTTGTCCGCGCCGACAGTGGGCACATGTCGATTCTCGGCCAGCCCGCGCCCGACGCGCTGCCGGAGGTCGCCCCTCGGGTCGGCGCGATCGTGGAGAGCCCGCAGTTCTTCGGCAACTTCACCGGCCGCCGCACCCTGCGCCTGCTCGCCCGGGCGGGTGGCGTGCCGGCCGAGCGGGTCGAGGCGGTCCTCGCCCAGGTCGGGCTCCGCGACCGGGGCAACGAGCGGGTCAAGGCGTACTCGCTGGGCATGAAGCAGCGGCTCGCGGTGGCGTCCGCGCTGCTCAAGCGGCCCGAGCTGCTGATACTCGACGAGCCGGCCAACGGCCTCGACCCGGCCGGCATCCGCGAGATGCGCGACCTGATGCGCGAGCTCTCCTCGGCCGGGATCACGGTGCTCGTCTCCAGCCACATCCTCGGCGAGATCCAGCTGATCTGCGACCACGTGACGATCATTTCGCGCGGGCAGCGGGTGACGACCGGGCCGGTGTCGGCGGTGCTGTCCGGCTTCGACAAGGGTGAGTACCGGGTGCGGGTGGGCGACCTCGCCCGGGCCGCCGAGGTGCTCACCACCGCCGGCCTTCCGGTGACGAAAAACGACGACCACCTCGTTGTCGCGGACGTCGGCGACGCGGCGTGGATCAGCGAGCAGCTCGGGCAGCGCGGCATGTGGGTCTCCGAGCTGACGCCGCTCACGCCCGACCTCGAGAGCGTCTTTCTCCAGCTCACCGGGACGACACCGGAGCCCGGCGCGCCGAGGCAGGTGGACGAGGTGGTCAAGCCCGGCACGATCGATCTGGGAGAGCAGCCGTGAACCTGGCCCTGGCGGAGCTGAGCCGGCTGGTCGCCCGCCGGTTCGTGCAGCTGATGGCGGTGCTGCTGATCGCCGCGTTCGGCGTCACGATGGCGACCACCGTGGCCGGCTCCCACCAGCCCACCACCGCGGAGTGGGAGCGGGCCGAGCGGGAGGTCCAGCTCACCCAGGCGCGGCTGGAGCAGTTCCGGCAAGAGTGCGAGCAGCGGCGGGTCAGCCGCACATTCTGCGACGGATACCTCGAACGCGAACCGCGGGTCGAGGACTACCTCTTCGGCGTCTTCGTCTTCTCCCACGAGATCACCGACCTGCTCTACTTCATGATCGCGTTCCTCGCCCTGTTCGCCTTCCTTGTCGCGGCCTCTTTCGTCGGCGCGGAGCTGACGTCCGGCGGCATGACAAACCTGCTGCTGTGGCGGCCGCAGCGAGCCACCGTGCTCGGCACCAAGCTGGCCACGGTGCTGGCGGCGGTGCTCGCCGTCTCGGTCGTGGCGAGCGTCCTCTACACCGCCGCGTTCTACGCCATCGCGCAGGCCACCGGCGTGCCCGGCGCCGTCGACGCGGAGTTCTGGGGCGACCTCGCCGTCACCGTCCTACGCGGCATCGGCCTGGTGCTCTACGCGGCGGCGATCGGCTTCGGCGCCGCCACGCTCGGGCGCCACACGGCCGCGGCGCTGGGCCTCGTCGCCACGTACACGATCGTGTGGGAGATCGGCGCCCGCATCGTCTTCGAGGTCGTCGAGACGGCCCGCCCCGAGCAGTACATGCTGTCGAGCTACATCGCCGCCTGGATGGACGGTGAGCTGTCCTTCCCCGAGCGGTACCTCAACGACGAGTACACGCTGACCTGGGTGCACGCTGGGGCGGTCTTCGCGATCACGCTCGCCCTGATCGTCGGCGCCGCCTTCGCCACCTTCCGCCAGCGCGACCTGGCCTAGGTCCTGTATCAGGTCAGCCGACCGTGGAGCCGAAGACCTCGTCGCGGACGGCGTTGAGGGCGGTGCGGAGGGCGCCGGTGAGGACCGGGTCGCCGCTCACCTCGGTCGCCACCACGCGGGGCGAGACGAGGGTGATCGCGGCGACCTCGTGCTGGACGCGCTCGGCCAGGGCCGTGCCGCCGGCCTGGCCCACCTCGCCGGCCAGGACCACCAGCGGGGGGTCGAGCACCACGCAGGTGCTCGCCACACCGAGCGCGAGGCGGCGGGCCAGCTCGTCGAGCAGCGGGCCGCCGCGGGTGCCGGCGGCGATCGCGGCCTTGACGGCCTCGGCCGCGCTGCTGCCCCGGAAGCCGTGCTCGCGGGCCACCGCGCGCACCGCGTCGGCGCCCGCCACCTGCTGGAACGCGCCCTTCGACCGGCGGTAGGTGTCGCGCGGGATGGGTGCGCCGGGGACCGGGAGGTAGCCGATCTCGCCGGCCGCGCCGGTGCTGCCCTCGTGCAGCCGGCCGCCGAGCATGACCGCGAGGCCCATGCCGCCGCCGGCCCAGATCAGCACGAAGTCGTCTACGCCCTTCGCGGCGCCCTCGTGCGCCTCGGCGACGGCGGCGAGGTTGACGTCGTTGCCGAAGACGACGGTGGTGTTGAGGTCTTCGCGGAGCGCGGCGAGGAGGCCGCGGTGCCAGCGGGGCAGGTTCCACGCGAAGGTGATGTCGCCGGTGCTCGGGTCGACAAGGCCGGGCGTGCCGAGCACCACCCGCCGCACGGAGCTGAGGTCCGCGTTCGCGTTGTCAATGGCCTGCACGACGGCGCTGTGTACGACCTTTACCGGCTCGTCGGTGTCCTTGGTGGACAGTTCGGCGCCGCCGATGACGTTGCCGGTGATGTCGGCGCAGGAGGCGACCACGCGGTCGGCCTCGACCACCGCGCCGATCACGTGCGCGCTGCCGGGCGTAACGGCGTAGAGCTGTGCGTTGGGACCGCGGCCGCCGGCCTGCTCACCCACCCGGGTGACGAGTCCGCGCTCCTCCAACCGTTCCACCAGCTGGGACGCGGTCACCTTGCTGAGCCCGGTCAGCTCGCCGAGCTGGGCACGGGTGAGGGGGCCGCGGGAAAGCAGAAGCTCCAGCGCGGCGCGGTCGTTGAGCGCGCGCAGGAGCCGAGGCGTGCCGGGCAGGCGTGGAGACCCCATCTACCGTCCTCTAGTATTTAGGAGACTTAACAGTTAAACCTTACTCACTTAACCGGGTAGGCGTAGCGTAATCGGCTAGAGCCGCGCGAGCGGTCAGCCGGCTGGACAGAAGGGGTTCCCACCATGTCGCTCGACCCTGGGCTGCGCCGGCTCGCCCTGCGTACGCTGCTCGCCGCATTTCCCGGGACCAGCGCGCCACCCTGGGCCGTCGACCTGGTCGGCGAGGGGTTGGCCGGTTACACGCTGTTCGGATACAACATCGCAGAGCCTACGCAGGTGGCGGCCATCACCGCCGCCCTGCGCGCGGCCCGCGAAGACGTGCTGATCGCCATCGATGAAGAGGGTGGCGACGTCACCCGGCTGGCGCACGCGACCGGCAGCCCATATCCCGGAAACGCGGCACTCGGCGCGGTGGGTGATGCCTCGCTGACTCAGCGGGTCTACGAGGCGATCGGAGCCGAGCTGGCCGCGCTCGGCATCAACCTCAACCTCGCGCCCACCGTCGACGTCAACACGGCCGACGAAAACCCGATCATCGGGACGCGCTCGTTCGGTTCCGACCCCGAGCAGGTCGCCGCCCACGCCGCCGCCGCGGTCACCGGCCTCCAGGACGCCGGCGTGGCGGCCTGCGCCAAGCACTTTCCCGGGCACGGCGCGACGGTCGCCGACTCGCACCTCGAACTGCCCACTGTGGACGTCCCGCTCGACGTGCTGCGCGCCCGCGACCTGCCGCCCTTCGCAGCGGTGGTCGAGGCGGGCGCGAAGTCCATCATGACGGCGCACATCCGGGTGCCCGAGCTGACCGGCGACGGGCCGGCCACGTTCAGCCGGGCCGCGCTCGTCGACCTGCTCCGCGGCGAGCTCGGCTTCACCGGCGCGGTCATCACGGACGCGCTGGAGATGAAGGGTGCCGCGCTCGCGGCGGGCGGCACCGCACGCGCCGCCGTGCCCGCCCTCGCCGCCGGCGCCGACCTGCTGTGCGTCGGCGCGCGCGTCGACGCGGCCCTCGTCGAGGAGGTCGCCGCCGAGATCGTGGCCGCGATCTCCGACGGGCGCCTCCCGCTCGCGCGGGTCGAGGAGGCCGCGGCGCGCGTCGACGCACTCGCCGCGTGGACGTCACGCTCCGCGCCGGCCCAGCTGTCCACAACCGACCTGGGGTACGCGGCCGCGCGGCGCGCCGTGCGGGTGGAGGGAAGCCTGGACGGCATGGCCGGGCTCGCTCCGCTCGTCGTGCAGCTCGTCGCCACGTCGACGATCGCCGAGGGGCCGGTGCCGTGGGGGCTCGGCCCGCACATCAACGGCACCGAGCAGGTGCGCGTGGCGGCCGCCGACGCGGTCGCCGCCGACCTGCTCGTCCGCGCCGGGGCCCGGCCGATCGTGGTTGTCGGGCGGCACGCTCACCGGCTGCCCGAGGCACGCGCGCTGATCGAGACGCTGGCCGCGGCACACCCGGTTACCGTGGTGGAGATGGGCTGGCCGTCCCAGTGGCGGCCGGCGGGCGCGCGGGCGTTCGTGACCACGTACGGTGCTAGCCACGCCAACGGCCGAGCCGCCGCCGAGGCCCTCGGTTTGGCGTGACGCTCCGTAGTCGCGCCGTACTCGGCCGAACGGACCATTTCCGCCCTTCTCCTCTTGAAAGCCCATTTACGCGCACGTAGCGTTTCGCACACAGCACGGACCACGACCTGGGGAATCAAGCGAACCGCGGGCCCGGCATCCCCCCCGACCGGGCCCGCGGTTCGTGTTTGATCCATTTCGCGTTAGGGTGCCTCGCATGCGGCTGGCGAATCAGGGCGGACGTCTCGTCATCGTGACGGGCGACGAGGTTGTCGACGTGGCCACGGCGAGCGAGGGGCGCTTCGGGCCCGATCCGCAGGCGGCTTACGACGCGTGGGACGACTTCACCGCGTGGGCGGCGCAGGGCCCCGCGCCCACCGGCAAGCTCGAAGAGGCCACGCTCGGCCCCGTCTCGCCCCGCCCCCGGCAGGTCTTCGCCGTCGGCCTCAACTATGCCGACCACGCGGCCGAGTCCGGCCTCCCCCTGCCCGAGTACCCGATGATCTTCACGAAGTTCGTCACCGCCATCGCCGGGCCGTACGGCGACATCGTGCTGCCCAGCGCCACTGTGGACTGGGAGGTCGAGCTCGTCGCGGTGATCGGGCGGGCGGCCAAGGCCGTACAGCCCGACGACGCCTGGGGTTACATCGCCGGGCTGACCGTCGGGCAGGACCTCTCCGAGCGGGAGGTGCAGCGGCGCGGCCAGCCACCGCAGTTCAGCCTCGCCAAGTCGTACCCCGGCTTCGGCCCGGTCGGCCCCTACCTCGTCACGCTCGACGAGGCCGGCGATCCGGGCGACCTGGCGTTGGGTTGCTCGATCAACGGCGAGGTCATGCAGGACGGCAACACCCGGTCGATGGTCTTTTCCATCCCCGAGCTGATCGGCTACCTCTCCGGCGTGTGCACGCTGCTGCCCGGCGACCTCGTCTTCACCGGTACCCCGCCCGGCGTCGGCCAGGGCCGCACCCCGCAACGCTTTCTCGCGCCGGGCGACGTGCTGGAGACCACAATCGAGGGTCTCGGCACGATGCGACACCGGTTGACCTCGCCGGCCGGCTGACCGGCGGGACACGTTCGCGACATTGCGGTTGACAAGGCTTCGTGACTCTGCGATCCCGGAGTGCATGGCCGAACCTCACGCGCGCCAGTCGAAGCCCCGGCGCACCCCCAAGCGGGCCGGTGGCTGGCGGGAAATAGTCGTCGCACGCGCCGATCTCATCGGAGCACAGCTCGAAGCGACCAGAGTGGACACCGAGCCGTGGCACGCGACCAAGGCCTCGGTGGAGACGCATCTGGACGCCGCCCGGGACGCCGCCGACCGGAAGCGGCGGTGGACCGGCATGCGCGACTGGCTGACCGGCGCACACATCACCTCCGCGTGGGCGCACCTGCACAACGCCGAGGTCCTGATGGTCTCGGTGACTTCCAAGGAAGACCTCACCGCGGGGCGGCACTCGGTGGTCGCGCTGGTGGAGCAGACCTTCGCCAAGCCGGACCCGCGCTGTGTCGAGGCGCGGCGGCAACTCATCGACGAGTGGCCCACCCCCGGCGATCCGGACCGTCCGGGACTCGCCGAGCGGGCCGCCTACCGGACCGCGCTGCAATGGGGCTTCGCCGCGTCCGACGAGCAGTACTCCCGGGTGCGCAGCCTGCGCAACATGCTGCTCTTCTCCGCCCTCTTCATGCTGCTGCTCGCGCTCGGCCTGGGTTGGATCGGCACGCTCGAGCCCAACCTGGTCAACCTGTGCTTCACAAACATCGCGGAGGGCGGCGTCGAGGTGCAGAGCTGCCCGGCCGGCGGGAGCGGGCCGGGCCGCTGGGACATCTTCCTCGTGGAACTGCTGGGCCTCCTCGGTGGCTCGCTCAGCGCGATGGTGGCGATCCGCGGCATACGCGGCACGTCGACGCCGTACGGGGTGCCCGTCGCGCTCGCCCTGCTCAAGCTGCCGGCTGGCGCGCTCGTGTCGCTGAGCGGGCTGCTGTTGCTGGGCGGCGAGTTCTTCCCCGGTCTGTCCGGGCTGGACAGTCCACAGCAGATCGTGGCGTACGCGCTCGTGCTCGGCTACGCCCAGCAGATCGTCACCCGGCTCGTCGACCGGCAGGCCAACAATGTGCTCGACCGGGTGCCCAGCGCGGAGCCGTCGCCCCGCGAACCAGCGCCGCCGAGCGCGCCCGCACCAAGGGCACCGTCCGAAACATCCACCCCCGCCACATCCCCAGCACCCTAGCTGGCCGGCGGGTCTTGTCTCGCGGACGTGGCAGCGCAGGTCGGGGATTTCGGCGAGCGCCAGCTCGCCGCCGACCTGCGCGGTCTCCGGCGGGAGCGGCGGTCCGCCAGTGACGCGGACCCGGGAAATATATCCGCGAAGAAACCGGAACCTCTGAGCTAGACGCCGTAGACGGTCCAGCCGCGCTCGGGAAAGCCGGCGGCCTCCGCGACCTTGGCGGAGGCGTGGTTGTCGGTCGCGTGGAGGTAGGTCGGGACGGCGCCCTCGTCGAGCACGCGGCGGGCGGCCTGGGCGACCAGGCGGCGGGCGAGGCCGCGACCGCGGGCGGCCTCCTCGGTGCCGACGGAGAGCTCGTTGCCGTAGGCGTCGTGGCGCTTGATGCCCACGCCCGCCAGGTAGGCCCCGGTCTCCGGGTCGCGGGCGATCAGCACGTCGCCGCCGAAGGGCCACAGCCAGCGCGGCACAACGGGATCGTCGTGCGGAAGCCACTCGCCGGCGTCCGACAGCGGCTCGGGCTCCAGCGAGTAGCGGAACACGCCGCCGTACGCACGGCGCCCGTCGTCGAGGCCCAGCGCGGTGGGCAGCTTGGCGAGCAGGTCGTCGAGGGCCTGGTCGGCGAGCACCCGCACGGCCGCGGCACGGGGCGGTGAAACCGAGATGACGGTGCCGCCGGGCGCGCCGACACCCACCATCGGATAGACCCGGCCATCCCACGCCGGCTGGGTGCGCCGGTCGGAACCGACCACGGCCAGCGGCTGACCTGCGGGCCACTGGCCCAGCCAGGTCACGAGATGGTGGTATAGGCGCTTATCGAGCATCGCCACGACTTTACCTGTCCGCCCGCCGCCTGCGCGCGCCTCGCTGTGGTGGGGATCACGCCGCGGAAGCGGTCCGGACGAGCGTGCGGATCTGGCGCAGGAGCACCGAAAGCGCCGCCAGGTCGGCCCGCGAGTCGCCGAACTCGCCGAGCGCGTTGCGGGTGCGGGCGATCGACGACGCGTTGGCCTCCTCCCAGGCGCGTACCCGCTGCGGGGCGGGCAGGTCGTCGGGCGTGGAGATGAGCACCTCCGCGGTGAGTGCGGCGAGCGCGGCGTACAGGTCGTAGCGAAGTGCCATGCGGGCCAGTGTCTGCCACCGGTCTTCGCGGGGTAGCAGCGAGATCTTCGACAGCAGCTCGTCGACCCGGAACTGTTCGGACAGGACGAAGTAGACCTCCGCCACCCGCTCCAGCGGATGGCCGGTCTTGTTGGCGACCTCCACCACGTCGAGCAGGCCGAAGCCGTACACGAGGCGGGTGGTCTGCTCGGCGAGCGGAGCGGGCAGGCCGCGGGAGGCGAGCCCGGTCGCGTGTGCGCGCAGCGTCTCCCGCTCGGTGCCGCGGAAGAGCGTCTCCAGCTTGGGCAGGAGGTTGGCGATGCCGGCGCGCAGCCGCTCGATCTCGGCCGGGACGTCCAATGGGGACCGTCGAGATGAGACCAACCACCGCACGGCGCGGTCGAGCAGCCGCCGGGTCTCCAGGTAGATCATCGTCTGCGCGGACGTCGGCACCTGGTTGTCGAGCGCCTCCACGGCCGCCCAGATGCCGCGCAGGCTGAAGACCTCGCGCACCACCACGTACGCCCGGATGATGTCGGCGGCCGAGGCGCCCGACTCCTCGATGGCGCGAAACACGAAGGATGTGCCGCCGCGGTTGACCACCTCGTTGACGAGCTGGGTGACCACGATCTCGCGGCGCAGCCGGTGGCCGCGCATGCGGTCTGCGCAGCGCTCGCGCAGCGGCGTCGGGAAGTACTCCTCCAGCACCTCGGCCGCCCACTCCTCGTCGGCGATCGTGTCGGCGAGCATCTCCTTCTCCAGCGCGATCTTCACGTACGCGAGCAGCACCGCGAACTCGGGCGTCGTCAGCCCGGCCTCGCGCTCGTCGAGCTCCTCGTCGGTCGGGAGCGCCTCGATCTGGCGGTCGAGCGCGCCGGAGCGCTCCAGCTCGGTCAGCATCCGCCGGTGTACCGGCAGCAGCGAGTCGGCCTGCGCCCGTGCGTTGCCCAGCGCGCACGCCTGGTCGTAGTTGTCGCGCAGCACCAGGTCGGCGACCTCGTCGGTCATCTCGGCGAGCAGCGCGTCGCGCTCCGGCGTGGTCAACTCGCCGTCGGCGACCGCGCCGCCGAGCAGGATCTTGATGTTGACCTCGTGGTCGGAGCAGTCGACACCGGCCGAGTTGTCGATGAAGTCGGTGTAGATGTGGCCGCCCTTGAGCGCGAACTCCACCCGCCCCCGCTGGGTCAGGCCGAGGTTTCCGCCCTCGCCGACCACCTTGGCGCGCAGCTGCCCGCCGTTGACCCGGATCGCGTCGTTGGCCTTGTCGCCTACATCCACATTGGACTCGTCAACCGCCTTGACGTAGGTGCCGATCCCACCGTTCCACAGTAGATCGACCGGCGCCAGCAGGATCGAACGCATCAGCTCCGGCGGCGACAACGCCCGCACGCCCTCGTCGAGGCCGAGCGCCGCGCGCATCTGCGGCGTGATCGGGATGGATTTGAGGGTACGCGGGAAGACGCCGCCGCCCTCGGAGATGAGCTCGTCGTCGTAGTCGGCCCACGACGAGCGCGGCAGGTCGAAGAGTCGCCGCCGCTCCACATAGGAGCGCTCCGGGTCGGGTGTCGGGTCGACGAAGATGTGCCGGTGGTCGAACGCGGCCACGAGCTTGATGTGGCGCGACAGCAGCATCCCGTTGCCGAACACGTCGCCGGACATGTCGCCGACACCGACCGTGGTGAAGTCTTGCGTCTGCGAGTCGACATCCAGGTCTCTGAAGTGCCGCTTGACCGACTCCCACGCGCCGCGGGCGGTGATGCCCATCTTCTTGTGGTCGTAGCCGGCCGAGCCGCCCGAGGCGAACGCGTCGCCGAGCCAGAAGCCACGCCGCACCGAGATCTCGTTGGCGATGTCGGAGAACGTGGCGGTGCCCTTGTCGGCGGCCACCACGAGGTATGTGTCGTCCGGGTCGTGGCGCACCACGTCACGCGGCGGGGTCACCTTGCCGCCGACGATGTTGTCGGTGACGTCGAGCAGCGCGCCGATGAAGCGCTTGTAGCACTCCACCGCCTCCTCGCGGTCTGAGTTTGCGTTGGTCGCGACTGCGGGGCTCGCAAGCTCGCTCCTCGCGCTCCCGGTCGGCTGCCGCTTCAGCACGAAGCCGCCCTTGGCGCCCACCGGCACGATCACGGCGTTTTTCACGGTCTGCGCCTTGACCAGGCCGAGCACCTCGGTGCGGAAGTCTTCCCGCCGGTCGGACCACCGCAGCCCGCCGCGCGCGACCGCGCCGAAGCGCAGGTGTACGCCCTCGAAGCGCGGCGAGTACACGAAGATCTCGAACTTCGGGCGGGGCGCGGGCAGGTCGGGGATCGCCTGCGGGTCGAGCTTGAACGCGATGTACGACTTCGGCCGCTGGTCGCCGCCCCGCTGGAAGAACGACGTGCGGAGCGTGGCCTGGATCAGCGTGAGGTACGAGCGGAGGATCCGGTCCTGGTCGAGGCTCTCCACCGCGTCGAGCTGCTTGCGGATCTCCTCGATCAGCTCGGCGCCGCGCTCCGCCCGCTCCTCGTCGCTCAGCACCGGGCGTGGTGCGAAGCGGGTCTCGAAGAGCCGCACGAGCAGCCCCGCGATCACCGGGTTTTCGATGAACGTGGTCTCCATGTACCGCTGCGAGAAGAACGTGCCCGCCTGGCGCAGGTACTTCGCGTACGCCCGCAGGACCACCACCTGCCGCCAGGTGAGCCCGGCGCGCAGCACAAGCTCGTTGAGCCCGTCGACCTCGGCCTCGCCCCGCCACGCCGCCGCGAACGCGTTTTCCACATGCGCCCGCACCTCGCCCAGGTCGCGGTGCGCCTCGGGCAGCTGGAGGCCGAAGTCGTACAGGTAGACGGCGGCGTCGGTGCGGCGAAGCTCGTACGGCCGCTCGTCCATCGCCCGCACGCCGAGGGAGTGCAGCACCGGGAGGACGGCGGAGAGGACCATAGGCTCGCCGTACCGGTAGATCTTGAACTGGACGTTTTCGTCGTCTTCGTCTTTGCGGTAGAGGTGCATCTCGAGCTGGCCGGGCTCGTCGAGCAGCTCCAGCTTGGCGAGGTCCTTGACCGCCTCGAACGGGGCGTGCTCGTCCTTGTACCCCTCCGGAAACGCGTCCGCGTATCGGTGGTAGAGGCGCTTGGCCTGCTCGTCGCCGAGCTTGCGCTCAAGCACCAGGCGGAAGTCGTCTTCCCACAGGCGGGTGGCGTCGGCGAGCTGCTCGGCGAGCGCGTCCGGGTCGACCTCGCCCGGTGGGTTGCCCGGCTCGGTGCGCACGATGAAGTGGATGCGGGCCAGCGTCGACTCGGTCACCCGGGTGGTGTAGTCGACGCCGATGCCGTTGAGCTCGTGGAGGAGGATGTCCTGCATCTTGAGCCGGTTTTGCGTGGTGAAGCGGTCACGCGGCAGGTAGATGAGGCAGGAGATGAACCGCCCGTACCCGTCGCGGCGCAGGAAGAGGCGCAGCTGGCGGCGGCCCGCCATCCGCAGCACGCCGATGACCGCCTGGTACAGGTCGTCGGTCTTGATCTGGAAGAGCTCGTCGCGCGGGTACGTCTCGAGGATCTGCAGCAGGTCTTTGCCGGAGTGGCTGCGCGGGGAGAGGCCGGAGCGGTCGAGCACCTCGGCGACCTTGCGGCGCACCACGGGCAGGTCGCGCACGCTGGTGCGGTAGGCCGACGTGGAGAAGAGCCCGAGGAAGCGGCGCTCGCCGACCACGTCACCGGCCGCGTCGAAGATCTTGATGCCGATGTAGTCGAGGTAGGCCGAGCGGTGGACGGTGGCCCGTGAGTTGGCCTTCGTGATGATCAGGAGGCGCTTTTCCAGCACCTTCGCGTAGGCCTCCGGCGTCATCGAGGAGATCACCCGGGGCGCGGTCTGATCCTGGCGGAGGATGCCGAGGCCGGTGCCCATGACCGCTTCGAGCAGCTTTTCGTCGCCCTCACCCTCGACCAGCCGGTACTCCCGGTAGCCGAGGAACGTGAAGTGGTCGTCGGCCAACCACCGCAGCAGCTCGACCGAGTCCGTGATGTCCTTCTCCGGGACGGGCGGGCGGTCCGGGGTGTTGCGGGTGGCGGCGAGCTGGTCGGCGACGGCGGTGGCCTTGCGCCGCATCTTCGGCCAGTCTTCGACGGCCTCGCGCACGTCGGTGAGCACCCGCTGCAGCTCGCGCCGCAGCTGGTCGCGGGCCACAGCGTCGCGGACCGGGTCGACCTCGACGTGCATCCAGCTCTCGACGGTGTCGCCGTCGATCGCGTCGTCGGCCTCCACCTCGGCGGCGACCTCGGTGAGCTTTCCGAGCGGCTCGCGGCGCACCACGATCAGCGGGTGCACGAGCAGGTGTACGTCGAGGTGGTGGGCGGTCAGCAGCGCCGTCACCGAGTCGACGAGAAACGGCATGTCGTCGGTGACGATCTCGATCACGGTGTGGTCGTCGGCCGCGCCCGGCTCGCTGATCCGCAGCTTGAGCTCGCCCGGCACGCGCTGCTCGGCGAGCTCGCGGTGGCTGCGCGCGGCGGCCAGCATCTCACCGGCCGTGTATCCGATCAGCTCCTCGTCGGGCGCGAACCGCCAGAACCGGTCGACCAGCGCCGCCGCGTCCTGGTCGTCACCGGCCAGCGCCACGGCCTGCGCGACGAGGCGCTCGGTGCTGGGGACGGGCTCGTCGATCTCGGCGTCCTCCACCTCGTCGACGCTCGGCAGATCCGGGAGCGTGCCGTCCGTGATGGTGTCGACGCTCGCGCCGGCGCCGATCCGGTCGGCTGATGCTGAGCTTCCGGACCGCCCACCGGGCGAAATGTCCGCTCGGCGGACCATGGGTGCACACTCCCCCCTCGCCCACCACGCTGTGGGCTGTCTCTGTTCAGACTAGGCCCTTCCCGAGTACCCGGACCTAGGCGGTATAGGCATGAGGCGGGGCACCGGTGATCTACCCGCGCGTACTACCGTCACGGGATGCGTGTGACTTACGGGGTGACGGCGATTGTGCTCGCCGCGGGCGTTTTGACCGCCTGCGGGAGTGGAGACGGGCCGGAGAAGAGCGTCGACGCGTTCACGTCGGGGTGGCGTTCGGGCAACCTCGACGCGGTCGGCTTCGTCGACCCGGGCGGGCAGAAGATCCCGGCCGCCGACGTCGTGACCAAGATCAAGGCACTGTCCGGCGAGCTGGCCACCACTCCACCGGCACTCACTCGCGCGGGTGAGCCGTCGGTCACCAAGGACATCGCGACAAGCACGGTCAACGTCGACTGGACGCTGCCCGGCGGGGCGCACTGGACATACCCGACCACCGTCCGCCTCAAGAAGGGCGGCGACGACAAGTGGCAGGTGATCTGGGAGCCCAAGATCGTCCAGGAGAGGCTCACGGCAGACGACGAGTTCGCCATCGAGCGGGAGACCGCCACGCGCGCCTCGATCCTCGACTCCGCCGGCAAGCCGATCGTGGAGGACCGCCCGGTGGTCGTGGTCGGCATCGAGCCGCGCAAGGTCGTCGGGATGGAGCAGCTGGTCAAGGACCTGGATGCGGCGTTCAAGTCGGTCGGCGTCGAGGTCGGCCTGGCCGACCTGCCGACCCGGGCCGCGGCGGCGAAGCCGGACAACTTCGTCGAGGTTGTCACGCTCCGCAAGGAGGTCTACCTGAAGATCCGCGACCGGCTCCAGTCCTACCCGGGTACCCAGTTCCGTGAGGAGAGCCGCTACCTGGCGCCGACCCGCGAGTTCGCCCGCGCGCTGCTCGGCACCGTCGACCCGGTGCAGAAAGAGGACATCGACACCAATCCGGGCAAGTACGTCGTGGGCGACGTGGTCGGGCACGGCGGCCTGCAGGAGCGGTACGACGACCGGCTGCGCGGCGGCACCGGCCAGATCGTGAAGATCGTGCGCAAGACCGGCGAGGGCACCGAGAAGACCACCGAGGAGGTGGCGGAGGTGTATCGCGCCGAGCCGAAGCCGGGCACCCCGTTGAAGACCACGCTCGACCCGAAGATCCAGAACGCCGCCGACAGCGCACTGCGCGGCGCCGGCCGCACCTCGGCCCTTGTCGCCGTGCGGGTGCACGACGGCACGGTGGCCGCGGTCGCCAACACCGGTGACGTCAACCTCGCCTTCAACGGGTCGGTGCCGCCCGGCTCGACGTTCAAGATGGTGTCCGCGCTCGCCCTGCTCGACAAGGGCGCGGTCACGCTCGACACGAAGGTCAACTGCCCGAAGAACGCCACGGTCGACGGCCGCACGTACAAGAACTCGCACGACATGGCTCTCGGCAACGTCCCGTTCCGGGTCGACTTCGCCCGCTCGTGCAACACCGCGTTCATCGGCCTCGCCCCCAAGCTCGGCGACGACGGGCTGGCCACGGCCGGCCGTTCGCTGGGGCTGGAGGGCAAGTGGGACCTGGGCGTCGACGCCTTCTCCGGCAAGGTCTCCACGGGTGGCTCGGCCACCGAGCGCGCCTCGGCGTCGTTCGGCCAGGGCACCACGGTGGTAAGCCCGCTCGCGATGGCCGCCGCCACGGCGGGAGTCGCGCGCGGCCAGTGGCAGCAGCCCACGATCCTGACCGACCCCGCGCCGGCCGAGAAGGCGGCGCCCGGCCCCGAGCTCAACGCCGGCTCCGTCGAGGCGGTCCGCACGATGATGCGCGAGGTGGTCACCAGCGGCACCGGGTCGCAGCTCAAGGACGTGCCGGGCGAGGCGGTGTACGGGAAGACCGGCACCGCCGAGTACGACAACAACCCCGACCACGCGCACACATGGTGGGTGGGCTGGCAGGGCGACATCGCCTTCGCCGTCTTCGTCGAGAAGGGCGACACCACCACGACCACTTCCGTGCCGATCGCCGAGAAATTCCTCCGCGGCCTGGCCTGACGCTCGCCTGCGCCTTCCGGGTCCGCCCCAGCTTCGTGGACGGGCCCGGAAATGTCTCCCCCTGCGCTGGTCCAGGCTCTTTCTGGAGAAGAGTGTCCCGGGTGGGTGTCAGCGGCGGGCCGTCGCTCCCGCCGGAGACCGCGGCGGCCGGCGGCTCGCCCGGGGCTCCCCCCGAGTCCCCCCCCCCCCCCCCCCCCCCCCCCCCCCA
>Ga0081539_10000707_pt1 | contig 66881 bp, 74 predicted proteins | sample TabmetS4T2R2_FD_71023 | JGI IMG/M metagenome (GOLD analysis project Ga0081539, IMG submission 71023) | Tabebuia heterophylla rhizosphere microbial communities from the University of Puerto Rico - S4T2R2 | ecosystem: Host-associated > Plants > Roots > Rhizosphere ...
CTGCGAGGCACTGGTGGAAGCGATGGGTCTGGCGCTCTCGGCGATCACCGCCCGAGACGTCTGCGGCTTCTTCGGAAATAGCGGCTACCGTACGATGGACCAACCGCTATGACAGATGCTCTAGGACGTAGCGCCATCCTCGCAGCGTTCGTTACAATAGAGGTAACCGCTCTGGTGGTAAGCGTGTGCAATAGGAGGAGTGATAACTATGGCAGAGGACGCTACGGAGTTTTCCCCTCTGGGATCGCTGGACGTTGTGGGGTTGGAGGACGGTTTCAGGGGCCAGCTACTCCGCCCTGAAGATACTGGCTACGAGGATGCTCGCAAGGTGTGGAACGGCTCGATCGATCGCTCCCCGGCCCTTATTGCGCGCTGCGCTGGCGTGGCCGACGTCATCGCAGCCGTGAAGTTCGCCAAGGACACTGGCCTTCTGGTCGCCGTACGCGGAGGGGGGCACAGCTTCCCCGGTCTCTCGGTGTGCGATGGCGGGCTCGTTATAGACCTCTCGCTGATGAAGGGCATCCGCGTCGATCCGCAAGCGCGCACGGTAAGGGCTCAGGCTGGAGTGCTGCTCGGCGAGCTCGACCGGGAAACACAGGTGTTCGGGCTGGCCGTCCCGTCCGGCATCGTAACGCACACTGGGGTTTCGGGGCTCACATTGGGCGGCGGGATCAACTGGCTGCAGCGCAAGTACGGCCTTGCCATCGACCAGCTTCTCTTGGTAGATCTGATCACCGCCGAAGGCGAATTCGTCAAGGCGAGTGCGTCGGAGAACCCTGACCTCTTCTGGGGTCTGCGGGGGGGAGGCGGCAACTTCGGGATCGTCACGGAGTTCGAGTTCCGCCTCAACCCGGTGGGACCTACCGTGCTCGCCGGGCCGATCTTCTGGCCCATAGAGGAAGCACCAAACGTCCTACGCTTCTACCGCGAGTGGATCTCAGAGGCACCGGACGAGCTCATGACTATCGTCTCCTGCCGGAAGGCACCACCGCTTTCGTTCGTGCCCAGGGAGCTGCACGGCAAGCTGGTCGTGGGCGTCTTGTGCTGCTACGCAGGGGCGGTCGAGGAGGGGGAGAAGGTTGTGAAGCCGCTCAAAGAGTTCGGCTCGCCGGTACTCGACCTGTGTGTGCCCAAACCCTTCCTTGCCCACCAGGCGATGCTCGATCCCTCTTTTTCCCACGGGCGGTGGTACTACCTGCGGGCCTGCGACGTGGCAGAGCTACCCGACGAGGTAATCGACATCACCGTCGATCACGCGTTGCAGATCAACTCCCCGCTTACTACCTTCGTGATCTGGCAACTAGGAGGGGCGGTTGCGCGCGTGGGTGAGGATGATACGGCCTTCGGCGGGCGCAGCGCCGGGCATACGTTCAACATCGCCGGCATCACCGAGACGGCAGAGGGCTTCGAAGAAGAGCGTGAGTGGGTTAGGAACTTTTGGTCAGCCCTTGAGCCCTACCACACGAGCGTCTATATAAACTTCCTCATGGAGGAGGGCGAGGAGCGGATCCGCCAAGCCTACGGGGCAAAGAAGTACGACACGCTCAAGGCGCTCAAGCGTCGCTATGACCCCGAAAACCTCTTCCGCCTTAACCAGAACATAAGGCCCGACGTCACTGTGTGAGCGCTCCTTAAGGAGCCCCCAGCTGAGAAAGGGACGGAAGCGCTGTGCCTCGTCCTCCTCCGTAGCGCCGCCCTAATTCACCCAAGTGCGTGGAAGGTGGATGAACGAGGGCAAGAGAATAGGCCAGTGCAGATTACACCCCGGCCCTCCTCTCGCTCTTACCCCCGCCAGCTACCGGGCGTCCCCTTCCTCCTAGCGCTCCTTATCTCCTGCGCCCCCCGGAGGTTATCGGTGACTCTCCTCACGGAGTCCGTGGCGCCGCTCACCGTCCCGCCCACCGTGTCGGTGACCTCGCCCACCGTGTCGGTGACCCCGCCCACCGGCCCCGACGGGGGCGCTTCGAGGACAAAGACCTCGTACTGCTCCTAGCGTGCGCAGCGAGGCAGCGGAGGCCGCCGACGGGTCGGTCGCCGAGGGCGATGAAGCCCTTGAACCCGTCCATCTCCCGGAGTTGGGGTAGGGCCTGCTCCTCGAGATGGCGTGTGGCGTCATCCATCCTATCCGGAGAACCCTCCAGCGTGGTCACCCTTGCGTGCATGCCGCTACTCCTTTCTCCCGTCGCGATACCGGCGGGCCAAGCCTTTCCACCACAACCATGATGTCAGCTACCATCGTCCGGCGCTGCCTACCTATGAACGTCCGAGAAAGGGCCTTTGCACGCAGTCCATGAGCAAGGCACGATCGAGTAACCGCTACACCATCTCCAGTTCGACCTCCGGCTTTCCGCCAAGCGTGGCGCAGAAGCGTATCCGCGAAGCTTTGTCAGTCCGTATACCACGCTGGGGCCAACATCGCCCCGACCACTCGCCGAACAAGCATTGCCGCGCAGTCGTGCTACACGCCTCCGTTCGCTATTTCAAGTCTGTAATACTGGCAGTATCATCACCCAACGACATCTCGAAGCGTACCTTTGGGGTTTGGTCACTCCGTATACCATTGCTCGCAATGCCGGCGCACCAGCAGCCACTTCGTTGCGGCAACCGCCGCACGCCCGGAGAACCTGGCCCTCATCGCATCCGAAGGCTTGCGATGGTATCCGTCATCCGACACGGCCCGCCGCGGGTTCTGCGGGAACTGCGGGTCGAGCCTCTTCTGGGAGCCTGTCTCGGGGGAGAAGATAGTCATTATGGCCGGGACTCTGGACTCTCCGACGGGGCTCAGGACGGCGGCCCACATCTTCGTCGATGACGCGGGTGATTACTACGAGATCGATGACGATCTGCCACACTTCTCTGGAGGAGACCACGGCGTCGAGATGCCGGACGAGTGATCCGCCACAGCGCGGCAAAGTGACGGGGAGGATACCGGTACGCGACCTGAAGGAACGCTTCGAACGCCTGGCGGATCAACCAGGAAACCCGGCTACAGAATGATTCCGATGGTAGCTCTTGTCTCGCATCCGGAGATAGAGGGTATCCATCCGTTGCAGTGAGCTACAGATGGGAGTCAGGTATGGGTGGATCACCCCAAGTAGAGACGCACATTTTCGATGACGACGGAAGCATCCCGAACAACCCGGAGTTGCCGCTGCTCGTGTATGGGGGAGCGCTCTCCGGGGCGGACGACCTCGAATCGGCGTTCCGGGCGATGCTTTCGGAGAACGGATGGGGCGGCGCTTGGCGCGACGGGGTCTTCCCGTACCATCATTACCATTCGATCTCGCACGAGGTGCTCGGGGTAGTTGGCGGTAGCGCGAGGCTGACGTTCGGCGGCGCTTCCGGCGTGACGATGGAGGTCGAGGTCGGGGATGTCGTGGTGATTCCGGCGGGCGTCGGGCATAAGAACGAGGGGTCCGGCGCTGGATTCTCGGTGGTCGGGGCGTATCCCCGCGGCCAGGAATCCTACGACCTGCGCACCGGTGAGGAGGGCGAGCGCCCGGAAGTTCTGGAGAACATCCGCAACGTCGCGCTCCCAGAGCAGGACCCGGTTTTCGGGGAGGAAGGACCTCTGATGCATCACTGGCACAGCGGCTCGTGAAGCCGGGAACGCACAGGTGCTGAACCACGTCTCCCGCGGGAAGTCGTCAGCCCCGGCAATCCTGCTCTTGCACGGTTTCATGGGTTCCGCCGCTGACTGGGATCACGTTGCCGGCGCGCTCTCGGAAGATTTCTACTGCATCGTCCCGGATCTACCGGGACACGGGAACTCCACCGGCCTCCCCGATGAGACGTACACGATGGATGGCACGGCGCGGGCGGTAGTGGGGTTGATGGACGGGATCGGCGTACGGCGAGCCACCATCGCCGGATATTCGATGGGAGGCCGGCTGGCACTGTACCTGGGGCTGCGGCACCCTGATCGGTGTGCCAGCCTCTTTCTGGAGTCCGCCTCGCCCGGTATAGAAGACGAAAGAGAACGCGCCGCCCGCCGCCGCGCTGACGAGCAGAGGGCGCGGCGTATTGAATCCGGGGACTTCGAAGAGTTCCTGCGCGACTGGTATAGTCAGCCGCTCTTCGCTTCGCTGGCGCGGCACGAAGGGATGGTCGAGAAGCTCATAGAGTCTCGCAAACGAAACGACCCGCGCGAGCTTACGAAATCGCTGCGCGGCGCGGGTGCCGGAAGCCAGCCGTCCCTGTGGAACGAGTTGTTCGAGCTGCGGATACCGACGCTGGTGGTCGCCGGGGAGTCGGACGAGAAGTTTGTTGGCATTGCCCGTCGCATGGCCGGGCTATCTCCGGAGGTGCGCTTCGCCTTGGTACCGGGAGCGGGTCACAACGTGCACCTGGAATCCCCGGAGGAGCACGAGAAGCTCCTGCAAAGAGTTTTGTTGTGAGGCTTTTGCGGAGACTGCTATGCTGAGCGCCGAGAAGGTAACGACCTCGAAGCCAGGAACAATCCATGAGACTAGATGACTTCAGTACGCTGACGTTCGACGTTGTTGGCACTCTAATAGACTTCGAGGCCGGGATCTTGAGTTCGCTCCGGCCTACGCTAAGTAAGTACGGGATCAGCAAGCCAGACGAGGAGATCCTCGGTACATTCGGTGCGGTCGAAGACAGGCACCAGAAACAAACCCCGGAGAAGACCTTCACGGATATGTTGCCCGCCATTTACCGCGATATGGCGAACACGTGGAAGGTCGAGTACCGCGAGGAAGATGCGCAGAACTTCAGAGATTCTATTCGATCCTGGCCACCTTTCCCTGATACGGTGGAGGCGCTCGCGGAGCTTGGGAACACATATCGGCTCGTGGCCGTGACGAACGCCGATTCGTGGGCACTGGAACACATGAGCCTTGCTATGGGCTATCCTTTCGACGAAAGCATTACTTGCGATGAAGTGGGCGTGAACAAGCCGAGCCCGAGGGTATTCGAATACGTCCTCGAAAAGCTTGCTCCGTCCGGTGTAGAGAAGAAAAATGTGCTTCATACGGCCCAGAGCCAGTATCACGACATCATTCCGGCTGACTCGCTCGGTTTTGCTACGATGTGGATCGAACGTCGCCACGGCAAGGATGGCTCTGGAGCGACTCCGAGATCCGCTCGAACCGCGACCCCCACTTTTCACGCTGCCAGCATGGCCGACTTTGTCAGACAGGTGCGGGAAGGGCGACGGTGAACCTTACGAGCGTGCATCTATAATCCTTCCCATGACCGATATCGCATGGAAATCTGCCGCAGAGTTCACGGACATCAAGTACGAGAAAGCGGGGGGGATCGCCAAGATAACCATCAACCGCCCCGAGGTGCGAAACGCCTTCCGTCCGCTGACGGTGATCGAGATGTCGCAGGCGCTCGACGATGCGCGGGAGGACAGCGAGGTCGGGGTGATCATCCTGACCGGCGAAGGGCCCGACGCTTTCTGCTCCGGTGGCGACCAGAAGGTGCGTGGCGACGCGGGCTACCTCGAAGATCCGGACGACCCCAGGCGGACACCGGGCGGCGCTTCGGTCGGGCGTTTCCACGTCACGGATCTGCACGTCCAGATCCGGCGTTGCCCCAAGCCCGTCGTCGCGATGGTCGCAGGCTACGCTGTCGGCGGCGGCCACGTGCTGCACGTGATCTGCGACCTTACCATCGCCGCGGACAACGCGAGGTTCGGGCAGGTCGGCCCCAAGGTCGGCAGCTTCGACGGCGGCTTCGGCGCGTCCGTCCTCAGCAGCCTCGTCGGGCCGAAGCGGGCGAAAGAGATGTGGTTTCTCAACCGCATGTATGGGGCTGATGAGGCGATGGAGATGGGGCTCGTGAACGCGGTCGTGCCGCTCGCGGACCTGGAGTCCGAGACCGTCCGCTGGTGCAGGGAGATGCTGGAGCGGTCGCCGTTCGCGCTGCGGCTGTTGAAGGCGAGCTTCCACGCGCACGAGGACGGGTTCGCCGGCATCCAGCAACTCGCCCACGACGCTAACCTCCTGTTCTACGGGAGCGAGGAGGCCCAGGAGGGCCGCGACGCCTACAAGGAGAAGCGCCAGCCGGACTTCTCGAAGTTCCCCCGCCGACCCTGAGAACGTGAGGATCTCCGGCTTCGGGGTCTACCGTTACGGGTTGCCTTTCACCGAACCGCTGACCCTAAAGGGCATGTTGCTCCGCAGCCGCGAGGGATTGCTGCTGCGACTCACCGGCGACGATGGCTCCGAAGGATGGGGAGAGGCGGCACCGCTCCCGGGCTTCAGCCGCGAGACCCTGAACGAAGCGGCTGACCAGTTGGTGGAAGCCACGGAGACGATTGGCGCGACGGGAAAATTCCTGTCAGAAGACATATCAGCCATCATCCATTCCGGCGCCGCTCCCTCCGTACGCTTCGCCGTCGAGCTGGCGACCCTGAACCTGAACGCCGCCCGCCGTGGCGTCTCCGCGTTGGATCCGCTCTCTTCGAACGCCAGAAACATCTTGCCGGTGAATGGCCTGCTCTCCGGCCCGGCGGATGGGGTCGTGACGGAGGCGCGCCGGATGCGGGACGCTGGCTACCGTGCCGTGAAGCTCAAGGCCGGCAGCCGGTCCGTGAAAGACGACGCGGAACTGGTGCGGGAAGTAAGCGGCGTGCTGGGCGATGGTATCTCGCTGCGTCTCGATGCTAACCGGGCATGGAGCTTCGAGGAGGCGATGGAGTTCGTCCTCGCTGTGCGGGACGTTCGCATCGAGTACATCGAGGAGCCGCTCGCGGATGCAGCGCTTTTGCCGCGCTTCGCGGACGAGACTGGCGCACCGGTTGCCCTCGACGAGACGTTGGTTGGGATGGAGGCGGAGGATCTGGCCCTTCACGGGTACGCGCGCGCCGTGGTGCTCAAACCGACGCTGATCGGCGGTATCTCGCGCACGCTGAAGCTGGCTGAGGAGGCGCGCCGCCTCGGCATAACACCCGTCGTAAGCTCCGCCTACGAGAGCGGCATTGGTACGCTCGGCCTGATCCCGCTCGCCGCCGCCACAGGTGGGGCGCCCGCCGGGCTGGATACCTACAGGCGGCTGGCGGAGGATACCCTGATCCCACCGCTCGAACTCCGATCTCCTACCATCGCTGTTCGCCGGATACTGGAAGCCCCGAGGACGGTAGCTGTGGAGAGGCTCGAACACGTCGCGGGCCTTTGATCCCCAACCCGCAGGCGCGGTATACTCCCCGGCATGTAGCCGACTCCTTTGCCCGAATATCCACGGTTCCAGCGTGTACCCTTTTGCAAAGGAGTCCCGCGTGCTAGCCCAACTCACAAACATCTCGCTCTCGTTCCCGGACAAGAACATCTTTGATGAAGTTTCCCTGACCGTCTATCCGGGAGATAGGATCTCGCTGACCGGCGAGAACGGCTGCGCAAAACCTCACTGCTGAGGACCGTGCTGGGCGAGATGCCTCCCCTCGAAGGAAGCGTGCGCCTGAATCCTTCCGCCAGTGTGGGCTATTTCGACCAGGACATCCGCCGCATCCCGCGGGGTGGTACCGCGCTCGAATCAGTCCTTGAGACGGGCTGCGGCGAGACGCTCGCCCGCGCCGTGATGGGCAGGGGCGTGAGGCGTGAGACCGTAAACAAGCCGTCCGGGAAGCTAAGTTCCGGGGAGCAGGCAAAGACCCTGCTCGCGAAGCTCATCCTCGGCGGGCACAACCTGCTCGTCCTGGACGAGCCGACGAACCACCTGGACATCGAGACGCAGGACGTGCTCCTCGCCGCCCTCGCAGAGTTCCCCGGCGCCATCCTCTTCGTCTCCCACGACAGGCATTTTGTGGACGCCCTCGCCACGCAGCGGATCGAGCTGGGAGCCGGAGCGGCTATCATGAGGTCGTGAAGACCGGCCCGGAGAACGTGTCCTGTCCACTGCGCGCGGCGTCCCTCGCATCGCCCGATGCGCCAGCCCTGATCTGCCCGTCCGGCGCGCTGACCTTCGCGGAGCTCGACCGGCGGGTGTCGGCGGCTGCGGAGAAGTTTGCGGCGCTGGACCTGAAAACCGGAGATCGCGTGGGGCTCTACCTGCCGAAGGACGAACGGTACATCATCTTGCTGCTGGCCCTGATCCGGACCGGAATCGTCGCGTGCCCCATCAGCACGAGAATACCCGTTGCGGGTGTTTTGCCATTGCTTCGAAAAGCCAAGTGCGCAGCCCTCATCTCTGAAGAAGATGAAGAACTGTTCCGGGCCGCTGGCGAACCAGTCCGAAAGCTGCGCCCCGAAACCTTGCTGGAGGATGGCGTGGATCGCACGGACCCCCCGGAACCTCTAGGTATTCCGCTTACCCGGCCGTCCACGGTGATCTTCACGTCGGGCAGCACCGGCTCGCCGAAAGCTGCGCTCCACACCTTCGGAAACCACTACTACAACGCTTTAGGTTCCAACGAAAACATCACCCTCGACGCGAAGCGCGGCGACCGCTGGCTGCACTCGCTTCCGCTCTACCACGTTGGGGGGCTCTCGATCCTGTTCCGGTGCTTGCTTGCAGGGGCTGCGATGGTCATACCCGACACAAGTGTCTCGCTCGGCAGGTCCATCGCCGATAACAGCGCGACGCACGTCTCGCTCGTCGCGGCGCAACTCAGGCGGCTGCTGGCGGAGGACGCGGACCTCGGGGGGGTGAAGGCGATACTGCTCGGCGGCAGCGGCATCCCGGAAGACCTGCTCAACGATGCGTACGGACGCGGGCTGCCGGTCCACACCAGCTATGGCCTCACCGAGATGGCGTCGCAGGTGACCACCACCCGACCCGGCGCTTCCAGGGACGAGCTTGGCACGTCCGGCGCCGCGCTACCATACCGGAAGGTCAAAGTGGCGGGGGACGGGGAGATCCTGGTCTCCGGTGAGACCCTTTTCGCCGGTTATCTCACCGAGGATGGGCTCGAAAGGCCACTCGACGATGACGGCTGGTTCCATACTCGGGACACCGGCGAGATGGACGAGGCCGGCCGGTTACATGTCGCCGGGAGGAAGGACAACCTGTTTGTTTCGGGCGGCGAGAACGTGCAGCCGGAGGAGATCGAAGCCGAACTCAGGCATCTCGACGGCGTGGAGGACGCCGTCGTCGTCCCCATCCCGGACGCCGAATTCGGAGCGCGTCCCGTCGCCTTCGTGCGGATGGCGGACGGAGGCCCGCCACCGGAGTTTGCCAGAGTTCTCGGTCCTGTGCTGCCGCGGTTCAAGATCCCGGTAGCCTTTCACGAGTGGCCCCGCGATGCCGGACAGGCGGGCATAAAGGTTGACCGCGCCTTCTTCCGGGAGCGGGCGAGGATGCTTGCTTCGCATAACAGCTAGGGAGGCTAACCGGCCTGGATCACCGCGACAGCCTCAACCTCTACCAGAAGGCTAGGATGGATGAGCGCGGAGACCTCGACCATGGAGGAAGCCGGGTACGGTTCCTCGAAGTAGCGGCGGCGCACCTCGTGGATGGCCTCGTAGTCACCCATGTCGCGGATGAAGACCGTGACCTTGACGATGTCCCGCAAGGTCCCGCCAGCCGCCTCCAGCATGGCCTTCACGTTCTCGAGAACCTGTTCGGTCTGGCGCTTCGCGTCGTCCTCGCCGACCACGTTCCCGTCCGCGTCCATGGAGACCATGCCGGAGACGTAGACGGTGCGGCCCACGGGCGCCTCCATCCCGGCCGAGAAAGCCCCGCCCCGTGGTGGATCGGGGAGGCTGGAACTCCGGATCACACGTCGTGCCATGTCTTTCTCCTTCCGGTTAAAGGTTGACGGGCGCCTGGTCGAGTTGGGCCGCACCGCTCTCTATGGCGGCGGACCGCACGGCCTCTGCCACCCGCTGATGCACGTTCTCGTCCAGGGCGTCGGGGACAAGCTCCGACTCGGCGGTGAGGTCAGCCAGCGCCTCCGCCGCAGCCAGCTTCATCTTCCTGTTGATGGAGGCCGCCCGGGCAAGCAGCGCGCCCCGAAACACGCCGGGGTAGCCGAGCACGTTGTTCACGCTCGTCCCGTCGGCGGCGAACACCGCGCCGGCGGCGTGCGCGTCATCAACCTCTATCTCAGGGCGAGGGTTGGTGAGGGCGAGTATGACCTGTCCCTCGCGGACGTTCTCCGGTTTTATGAGGCCGGGGACGCCGGTCGTGGCGACCACCACCTCCGCCTCCCGCATCAGGGTGTCGAGGTCGGGTGAGATCTCGATGCCCTTCTCTTGCGCCCTGGCGTGGCTGGCCTCGTTCGGGTCGGAGGCGATAACCTTGCGGGCTCCGGCATCTACCATCAGCGCGGCGAGGCCGTATCCCGCCGCGCCGAGCCCGACCTGTCCGACCACCTGCTCCTCCAGCTTCAGATCGGCGTGGCGGCAGGCGACGATGGCCGCCGCCACGCCCACCACGGCCGTCCCGTGCACGTCGTCGTGCATCACCGGCATCGGCAACTCCTCTATGAGCCGCGCTTCGATCTCGAAACACTCCGGCGCCGAGATGTCCTCCAGATGAATGCCCCCGAAGCCCACCGCGATGCGCTTTACCGTCTCCACGAACTCGTCAGGGTCTTTCGTGTCTATGAGGATCGGGATCGCGGAGATGCCTGCGAGCTGGCGGTAAAAGACAGCCTTACCCTCCATCACAGGCATAGACGCCAGCGGTCCTATGTCGCCGAGCCCGAGGACGCGCGTGCCGTTGGTGCAGATGGCGACGCTGCGTCCGATCATGGTCAGCCGTCCAGCCTGGGATGGGTCGTCCTTGATCGCCGTGCAGGCTCTTGCCACCCCTGGCGTGTATACGTCGCGCATGTCCTGGACCGTCCTGACGGGCTGGCGCGGCTCCACCGTCAGCTTGCCGCCTTCGTGCTTGATGAGCGCCCGGTCGCGGAACCAGAGGACCTCGACGCCATCCAGCCCGTTGATGTGGTCCGCGACCCGCGCCGCGTGGGCGTGGTTCGTGACCTCGATGGTGATCTCACGAATCGAAGCCTCGCGTCCGACGTTGAGCGTCGTAACATCCCCGATAAGCCCTTCACCCTCGCCGATGGCCCCAGTCACCCGCGCCAGCGAGCCCGGCCTGTGCGGTGCCTGAATACGGTACGTATAGTCCAGCGACAAAGCGTCTCCCCTCGTTCCCTGTGAGATGGTCCCAGGCAAGCTTACCGGAGCCTTCGCCGCGAGGCCAACGAAGGCGGTTTCGGCATCAAACCTACGAGTGGAGAAATTGAGACCGGATACGGCCTAAGATTTCGGACACCGGGCCAGCGTAGGCTGCTCGGAAGGATTGAAGTCATGCAGACGTTCGGCAAGACACACGGTTACACGGAGTACGATCACATCTCGTTTCCGGAGGAAATACTAGCCCTCGGTGTGGCCACCGGGGACGAGGGGATCGTCGAGCGGCTGGACTACAGGCGAAACAACGTCTACGCGGACGTTACGGTCACCTACACCCGGCAGCCGAGGAGTTCTGTGCTCATGCAGATTACACCGGAAGAGAAGGTGCTGTCTTACTCGTCTATCGCGTAGAAAGCGTTACAGATCCGGGGTATGCAGGTCCACGTCCAGCTTCCGAAAGTCCTCGTCGAAGGAGGCGACGCCTTCATCGCGGGAGCGGGCAAGTTCGGCGAGCAGCGCGTCGGCGAAGTCAACGTTGTTCTCCGCCATGCTTTCGAGGGCGCGGACAACCACCCGCAAGCCGTCCACACTGAGCCCGTGTTCCGTGAGCAGTGGAACGAGCGCACCGGCAATATCTTCCCTGGAGTGGCCGTAGAAAGACTGGAGTACCCACACCGTCTCTGCCACCACGATGGGGTGGATCTTCAGCTGCACTTCACCCTTCTTCGCACGCTGCAATAGCCGCTCGGACCCGGCGGCCATCTCTTCTGGCTCTCCGGTCAGGAAACGCAGCAGGACGTTGGCGTCAGCCCAGTAGACCTCGCGGCTCAAGAAGATTCTTCCCCGAGCATCCTTCCGGCCACGTGCTTCCGGGCCGCTTCACGTTCGGCTTCCCGTCCGGGGTAGCGCCGTTCCGCTGACAGGCTGCCCCGCAAATCCTCCAGCGTGCTTCGCTTCTCGACCCTCAGCCGCATAGATCCATCTTCGATATCGAACGCCAGCCTGTCCCCGGGCTTGAGCCCGAGTCGGTCCCGGATCTGCTTCGGGATCGTTAGTTGTCCCTTACTCGTTATCGTAGACTTTTGCATATGACTCTCCTTACGTAGCAGAATCAATCTTACCACGTCAGGGTTGGCGGGTAGCCTGGATGTTGCCGGACGGATGTTCGTGTTGGATACTCTGGGCGTATAGCGTAGAGGGGATAGGATGCCGAAGCTCGATTGGATCGGGAAGCAGCACGTCACGAACCATGCGGAAGAGGTTCCCTTCCGGCTGCTCGGTCGTGTGCCGGTGGCTTCGGAGGGATCGCCTGATTCTGGGAACGTGATCGTGCACGGCGACAACCTGGAGGCCCTGAAAGCCCTCATGCCCTACTACCGAGAACGGGTGAAGCTCGTCTTCATTGACCCGCCGTACAACACCGGCAACGAGAACTGGGTCTACAACGACCGCATGAACGCCCCGAAGATGAAACGCTGGCTCGGCAGGGTGGTCGGCGGCGAGGGCGAGGACCTCTCCCGCCACGACAAGTGGCTGTGCATGATGTACCCACGCCTGGAACTGCTGCGGAGCCTTCTCGCCGATGACGGCTCCCTCTGGATGACCATAGACGACAACGAAGCCCACTACGCCAAAATCCTCATGGACGAAATCTTCGGGCGCGACAACTTCATTGCCAACATTGTTTGGTAGAAGGTGTTTGCGAAGAAAAGCAAGGCGCTGATATCTGGGAGCCATGACCACATCTTGATATACGCACGTAATTTGCCCTATTGGAATCGAAACTTGCTCCCGAGAACCGAAGAGCAAATCAAGGCGTTCAAGAATCCAGATCACGATGATCGTGGTCCGTGGCAGAGTGTGTCTTTCTCCGTTCAATCCGAGAGCTCGGCCCGGCGCAAACAATACCGCTATGAAATTCGTCTTCCATCCGGTCGAAATGTTCTTCCGCCTGCGGGGAGGCATTGGAACGGGCTCGAAAGCCGTTTTGAGGCCCTAGTCAAAGATAATCGCATCTGGTTTGGTAGAGATAGAGATAGCTTACCGCGTGAGAAGGTTTTCTTGAATGAAGTACAGGGCGGGATAGTGCCGGATACATGGTGGAATCACCGAGACTTCGGAAACAATCAAGATGCCAAGAAAGAACTAAACCGTATTATGGCAGACATAGACGTAGAAGGCTTTACGACTCCCAAGCCGGTGAAGCTCGTGCAGCGCGTGTTGCAGGTGGCGACGGATCGGGACTCCATCGTGCTCGACTCGTTCGCCGGGTCAGGGACGACGGCGCACGCGGTCCTCAAGCAGAACGCCGAGGATGGGGGAGGGCGGCGGTTCGTGCTGGTGGAGATGGAGGACTACGCCGACACTCTGACCGCCGAGCGGGTGCGGCGTGTGATCCAGGGCGAGGGCGGACAGCCTTTCCTGGGCGATGAGACGGGCTTCGACTTCTATGAGCTTGGCGAGGAGCTATTTACCGGGTCCGGCGACGGCATCAACCCCGAGGTCAAACGCGAGGCCCTGGGACGTTTCGCCCTGTTCCTTGAAACCGGGATCGCGGCTGAGAAGGTGAACGAGAACGGCACGGGCTACGTCGGCAGCGGGAACGGCAAGGATGTCTACCTCTTCTACGCACCGGACACAACCACTATATTCGGCGAGGATGAGTTGGACGCGTTGCCGGACGGCGGCGTCCGGGTCGTGTACGCTGATCGCTGCACGGTGGACGGAGAGGAGCTTGCTGCGCGCGGTGTGGTTTTCCGCAAGATCCCACGCGACATGCAGGATCTCGTCTCCCGCTTCGAGAAAGGTGGCGGGCGATGAGGTTGCTCCAGAGTTACCCGCACGTCATGAACCTCAAGGACTACCAGCGGCGCGTGCTCGAAGAGCTTGGCGAATACGCGGAGAACGTGGCGCAGTTGCGGGGCGTAAGCGCGATCAAGAACCCGGCAAGCGTGGCGTTCAATGAACGGACCAACCATTCGTGGCAGCCGCTCGGCAGTGACCCCACCGTTCCGTTCGTTTGCCTCAAGGTGCCGACTGGCGGCGGGAAGACGCTCGTCGCGGCGCACGCGGCGGGGCTTCTGTACGACGCGCTGCTGCATGACAAGGACGACACCGGGATCGTACTGTGGCTCACGCCCAGCGACACCATCCGCTCGCAGACGTTGCGGGCGCTCAAGGACCCTGACCATCCGTACCGCAGGGTTCTGGAAGGCGGATTCGGCAAGCCGGTGTACGTGATGAACAACGCCGAGGCCCTGAAGGTGAGGCCGGATCAGGTTCAGGACGGCGTGACCATCATCGTCTCGACGATGCAGGCAATGAAGCGCGAGGACAAGGAGGGCCTGAAAGCCTACCAGGACAACGGATACCTCCAGCCGCACTTCACGGACGAAGAGGAGCGGACGGGGTTCCGTTCTCGCTGTTCGAGGTGATCCGGCGCGACAGACCGCTCGTCATCGCCGACGAGGGACACAACTACGGAACGAAGCTGTCTCTCGACCTGATCGAATCCATAGAACCTTCGTTTGTCCTGGAGCTGACCGCGACTCCCGCGCTGCGCAGCAACGTGCTCTGCGAGGTCTCGGCGCTGGAGCTGAAAGAGGAGCAGATGGTCAAGCTCCCCATCAACCTCACCAACGAGACCCACTGGGAGAGCGCATTGCGCGGCGCGGCGAGAAAGCGTGACGAGTTGGAGGAGGTTGCGAAGCGAGAGCGGGGCGAGACCGGCGAGTACATACGCCCGATGCTACTGGTCCAGGCCGAGCAGGAGAAGGAACACCCGGACAAGGTACACGTCGCCCGCGTCAAAGAGTTCCTGACAGGCGAGCTTGGCGTCCCTGAAGCTCAGATCAAGGTGAAGACCGGCAAGCAGGACGAGCTGGGCGCGACGGACCTTCTCGCCGAAGACGTGGAGGTGCGCTGCATCATCACCCGCGACGCGCTGCGCGAAGGCTGGGACGCGCCTTTCGCCTACGTGCTCGCCTCCGTATTCAACCTGGGATCTCCCACCGCCGTCGAGCAGCTTCTCGGACGCATCCTGCGTCTGCCCAACGTGCGCGAGAAGCGTAACCCGGAATTAAACGAAGGCTACGTGTACACCTCCGCCGAGCAGTTCAACAGAGCCGTTGGCTCCATCGTCAAGGGCATGGTGGAGAACGGCTACAGCAAGCACGAGGTGAGGATCTCGCAGTCCGAGCCGAAGTACACCACCATCATGCAAGCCCGCCACACAGGGCTATCCATCCCGCTCATGGCGGTGAAGGCGAACGGTGGTGCGCGGGAGCTCCGGTACGTACAGGATCTGCTCGGGGCCGACTTCAACGTGGAAGATCTGGACTTCGACGCCGAGGGTTTGGGGGAATCCCAGGCGCAGGGCGCGAAGGTGGACGTGAACGCGGAGCGTTTGTTCGTCACCGAGATGTCCGGGGCGGACGGGTATCTGGGCAACGGGTCCGGCGGGAGCGTGGAGGATCTCTCGCGGTGGCTGCTCAAGAAGATCGGACGCTACGACGAGCTGGCGGACAGGGACCTGCGCCGGTACATAGACGGAGCGCTGGCGAAATTGCGGGAGAACCATAGCCCGGAGGGTCTGCACCGGATGAAGTACCAGATCCGGGACCGCATCCAGCAGAGTCTTAATGAGCACTACGAGAGTTGGGCCGAACAGGGCTACGAGAAACTTAAGGCACAGAAGACCCTAACGGCGGACCCCGAAGCTGCCTATCAGATACCGGAAGAGCTGGAGCTTCCTACCAGCCAGTGCATAGTCTCTTTCCAGAAGTCCGTGTTCGAGTATCCGGGCAAGCTCAACACCGAAGAACAGGAGTTCTCCGGAAAGCTGGACGCCCTCGACAACGTGGCGTGCTGGTACCGCAACCCGGACAAGGACGGCTTCTCTCTTCAGGGCTACTGGAAGGCGAAGTTCAACCCGGATCTCATCGCGTTCACGAATAGCGGAAAGATAGCCGTCCTCGAATACAAGGGCGAGGACCGCGTCACCAACGAGGACTCGCGCTACAAGGAGCGACTCGGCAAGGACTGGGCGGCTCTGGACCCCGAACGCCGCTACTTTGAGATGGTCACGAAGGGCAACATGCAGCAGACCCTGAAAGCAGTGTCGGAGCTCTAACCCAGTAGCAGGTACAGGAGCGCCTTCTGGGCGTGCAGGCGGTTCTCGGCCTGATCGAAGACACGGCTCTGCGGTCCGTCTATCACTTCTGCCGTGACCTCTTCTCCGCGATGGGCGGGGAGGCAATGCAGGAAGATGGCATCCTCTGCGGCGAGGGACATCATCTTTTCATCTATCCTGTACGGGACGAAGTTTTCTTTACGAGCCTCCGCCTCGGATTCCTGGCCCATGCTGGCCCACACGTCGGTGTAGACGGCGTGGGCGCTGGAGACGGCTTCTCGCGGATCTTCGGTCAGGGTGGGAGTGGCGCCGAGGGTGCCTGCCAGCGCGACTACTTTCGGGTCGGGTGCGTGGCCGGGAGGGTGGGCGATGGTCAGTTCCGCGCCGGTGAGGGCGCAGGCTATGGCGAGGGAGTGGGCCACGTTGTTGCCGTCGCCGACGTAGCTGATCTTGACCCCTTCGAGCCCGCCGAACTCCTCCTTGACCGTCAGCAGGTCGGCGAGCGCCTGGCAGGGATGGTGGTCGTCGGAGAGACCATTTATGACGGGCACGTCCGCCGCCGCTGCCAGTTCCTCCAGCTCTTCGTGGTCGAAGGTGCGGACCATGATGGCGTCTATGTAACGGGCGAGGACGCGGCCCGTGTCCGAGGGCGTCTCGCGATGGCCCATCTGTATCTCCTGTGGGCTCAGAGAGAGGGCGTGGCCGCCAAGCTGGTACATCCCGACCTCAAATGAAACCCGCGTGCGGTTGGAGGGCTTCTGGAAGACCATCGCCAGCGTCCGCCCCCTCAGTGGACGATACGAGATGCGCGACCGCTGCAGGAACTTGGTCTTGGCGGCCTCTTCGAGGATGAGGTTCGCCTCGGCCGGGGAGAACTCGGCGAGGGTGAGGCAGTCGCGTCCAGCGAGGGGAGATGGTTCCGGCGGGGCGTCGTTCTGCTGTGGGATCACGTTCCAGTTATCCTTAAGCTACCGCGACTTCGAGGCTTGGCTCGGCCGTCTCCAAAGCCTCCGTCATCCAGGAGTCAACCGCGCCTCGAAACGTATCCAGCGCGAGCCGGACCTCCGTTCTGGTCACGGTGAGCGGGGGCGCCAGACGGATCGTGGTCCCGCCGACCAGGTTGACGAGTAATCCCTCGTTCAGGCAATGTTCGAAGACGGATTTCGCAAGCTCCGGGTCGGCGAGGTCGAGCCCGATCAGCAACCCCTCGCCACGCACCTCCGCGCCGGGAACCCGCTCCGCCAGCTTCTCCAGCGCGTTCTTCATGACCCTGCCCTTGAAACGAACTTCTTCGAGGAATCCAGTGTCTCCGACGACCCCGAGAACGGCCTTCACCGCTGCCATGGCGAGCGGATTACCCCCGAAAGTGGAGCCGTGATTGCCTGGCCCCAGGGCCGCGTACTCCTCACGCGCCAGCATCGCGCCTACGGGAATGCCGCCCCCAAGGCCCTTGGCGCTCGTCAGCACGTCAGGGACAACGCTGATACCCTGGTATGCGTAGAGGTGGCCCGTGCGGCCCGCGCCCGTTTGGACTTCGTCGAAGATCAGGAGCGCATCGTGCTGATCACACAGGTCGCGCAGCCCTTCCAGGAATCCGTCGGGAGCGGGGTTCACGCCGCCCTCGCCCTGGATGGGCTCGACCAGAATGGCGGCCGTCTGCGGCCCAACCAATTCCTCGGCCGCTTCGAGGTCGGCGAAAGGTGCGTGGACGAAGCCGTCTATCATCGGGCCGAAGCCTTCTTTCAGGGACGGCTGGCCGGTCGCGGAGAGGCCGCCGTAGGTGCGGCCGTGGAATGATTTGGAGAAGGTGAGGATCTCGTGCTTGCCGGGGCCGTGGTTTTCGCTGGCGTGCTTGCGGGCCAGCTTGATGGCCGCCTCCACGGCCTCAGTGCCGGAGTTGCAGAAGAAGACCCTGTCGAAGTCCGTGGCGTCCGTGAGCATCCTGGCGACCTCGCCCTGGATCGGGACTTCGTACAGGTTGGAACAGTGGATCAGGGTCTCCGCCTGCTCCTTGATCGCCTCGACGAGCGCGGGATGGCCGTGTCCCAGGGAGTTGGTCGCTATCCCCCCGATGAAGTCCAGGTAGCTGTTGCCTTCTTCGTCGAAGAGCCAGCTCCCCCTTCCCTCGGTGGGGGCAATATTCAGGCGTTTGTACGTCTCCATTACGGCCTTCATGCGACGGCTCCTTCCGATATCAGGGTCCCTACGTTCTCCCCGGCGAGAGCTTCCCGCAGCACGCCCCGCCTGTTTCCATTGACTATCCTTGCCTCGACCCCGGCCCGCGCGGCCTGTGAGGCAGACCGCAGCTTGGGGATCATGCCCCCCGCAGCCAGGCCGCTCTCCACGTACCCTTCGCTCTTATCCGGTGCGATGGCCGCGACCTTCTCGCCACCATCGAGCAACCCGTCTACGTCCGTGAGCAGAAAGAGATGTCCGGCCCCAAGCTCTGCGGCGACGGCACCGGCCGCCATGTCGGCGTTGACGTTGTACGCGCCTTCAGGCCCGATGCCGAGCGGGGCGACGGCTGGCACGAACCCTCCGTCCCACATCGCCCGTATGAGCCCGGGGTCCACCCGCTCCACGCTTCCGACGCGCCCGAGGCCCGGTATGGGCCCGACGTGCAGCGTCGGGCCGTCCGTACCAGAGATGCCGGCTGCTGGAATGCCGAGGTTTTGAAGTTCCCTGACCAGCGCCTTGTTCACGCTCCCGGCGAAGACCATCTCGGCGATCTCCAGCGTCCTCTCGTCGGTGACACGCAGGCCCTCGTGGAACTTCGTCGGGATTTGGAGGGCGTCGAGCATGCTGGTAAGGCTGGCGCCGCCGCCGTGCACGACCACGACCCGCGCCCCGGCTTCGAGTATCCCCGGCAGGTCTTCGAGCGCCCCACCCGCGAGCGCCCCACCCGCGAGCGCCCCGCCCCCGACCTTCAAGACTATGGGCTTCATGGAGATGTCGGAGGCCGCGCTCACGTGCGGTAGCTGCCGTTGATCTCGACGTACTCGTAGGTGAGGTCGCAGCCCCAGGCTGTGGCAGACGCATCGCCATCGCCCACGCGAACGGTGATGACTACCTCACCGCTGGCGAGAGCGGCGTTCGCCTCGGCCTCTTCGTGCGGAACAGGCTCGCCGCCGGAGAACACCTTCACCGGCCCGAAGTACAGTTCCACGTCCGATGGATCGAAAGTAATGCCCGAGTAGCCCATCGCGACGAGCACCCTTCCCCAGTTGGCATCCTCGCCGAAGACAGCCGCCTTGACCAGGCTGCTTCCGACCACGCTCTTGGCGAGCGCCGACGCGGACTCTTCGTCTTCCGCGCCCTCGACCACGACCTCGACGAGCCGGGTCGCGCCCTCGCCATCGCGTGCGATCTCCTTCGCCAGGCCACGCGCCACCGCCTCTACCGCCTCCGCGAAGGCCGGGTAGTCAGGATGATCTGTAGTCAGGGGCTCGTTGCCGGCTGCGCCGTTCGCCATCAGGAGTGCCATGTCGCTGGGAGAAGTGTCGCCGTCTACGGTCACGCGGTTGAAGCTGCGCTCCGTGGCGTGGCCCAGGGTCTCCTGTAAACAATCCGGCTCCACCGCGGCGTCGGTGGTGAGGAAGGCGAGCATGGTGCCCATGTTCGGGTGGATCATGCCGCTTCCCTTGGCCGTCCCGCCGACGGTGACGGTACGGCCCCCGATCTCGACATGAACTGCAGCCTCTTTGATACGCGTGTCCGTCGTGAGGATCGCATCCGCGAACGGCGTTCCGTCCTCGTCAAGCTCCCCGGCAGCCTGCTCGATGCCCCTGGAGATGCGGTCCATCGGTAGATAAACCCCGATCACGCCCGTTGATGCCACGGCAACCTCACCGGCCCCGATCCCGAGCGCCCGAGCCGCGAGCGCCTGCATCTCCTTCGCATCCGAGAGTCCTTGTTCACCCGTCGCCGCGTTGGCGTTGCCGCTGTTGACGACCACGGCCCGCACGTTTCCGGCATTGACCGCTTCTTTCGTTACGGCGAGCGGCGCGCCCTTGAACGCATTGCGCGTAAAGACGGCCGCCGTGGCGCACGGACGCTCCGAATATAGAAGGCCAAGGTCCCGGCTCCCCGAGTTCCGCACCCCGCAAGCTACCCCAGACGCCACGAACCCCTTGGCCGCCGTCGCCCCGCCGGATACAACGTTTATTCCAATTACTGAATCTTTATTCATATCGCGGGCTATTCTTGCACCCGCACGCGGAAGCGTCAACCGAAATATCCAGAAACTTGAATAAATATCCGACGGCTGATTCAATACCGGGCATGGCATTGAAGGTTGGCATCTACGGCGGCAGCGGGTACGCGGGTTCTGAGCTGGTGCGGCTGCTCTCCGGGCACCCGAAGGTTGGGGCGCTTGAGGTTGCTTCGCGCGGGTATGCGGGGCGTGGGATCGGTGAAATCTATCCGCACCTGGCTGTCGGGGAAGCGTTCGTCGAGCCGGACGCGATAGACGCCTCGTCGCTGGACGTGGCTTTCGTGGCCTACGGGCACAGGGAGAGCGCGGAGACGGTCAGGGATCTCCTGTCTGCTGGCACCGGGCTGGTCGTGGATCTCTCGGCCGACTTCCGGCTCCCGGACGCCGCGCTCTACGGAGAATGGTACGGGGAGCATCCGGCGCCCGGGCTTCTGGCGGGGGCGCACTATGGACTGCCCGAGGTATTCGGGGCTTCGGAAGGCCGCATCGTCGCCAACCCCGGTTGCTACCCGACGGCTGCGATCCTGGCTCTTGCGCCCGTGGTGAAGAGGATGGGGACGGATATTAATTCAGTCACCGTCAACGCGCTGTCCGGGATTAGCGGGGCCGGGGCGAAGCCATCAGTCAAGACGCACTTCGTGAGCGCCAACGAGAACGCCAACGCATACGGAGCACCGCTGCACCGGCACACGCCGGAGATAGAGACCATGCTGCGGCGTGTGGGGGAGACCCCGGAAGTCACCTTCGTACCCCACCTCATCCCCATAACGCGCGGCGAGCTAGAGACCATCGTCGTAGACGTGGAAGACGTGCCGGATGCGGAAGAAGTCCTCGGCTGGTACGCGGAAGATTACGCGGGTTGGTCGTTTGTCGATGCGCGGGCGGAGTACCCGCACGTGTCGCACGTAGCGAACACCAATCGATGCAGGCTTTCGGCTGCCGTTGACCGGCGGGCCGGAAAGTTGCTCCTGTTCGCGGCCCTGGATAATTTGCTCAAAGGCGCGTCCGGGGCGGCCGTGCAGAACATGAACCTGGCGCTCGGCTTCGGGGAGGACCTGGGGCTGGAGCACCTCAAGTAGGAGGCTGAAGAGTTATGGAAGCCACGAAATCCGGCGTGGACAAGGCCATGCGGCAGGCCCTGATCCTGACGCTCATCTCGGAGCGGCAGCTCGGTACGCAGCAGGACGTGGTACAGGCGCTCGCCGACGAGGGCGTCGAGGTGGGTCAGGCCACCGTGAGCCGGGACCTCGCGGAGCTCGGGGTCCTCAAGGTCGGCAGCCGCTACCTGGCGCTGCCACACGAGCCTGGGACCGCCGGCATCGAAGTGCTCCCTAGTTTCATCGTCGAGCTCACGCTAGCCAAGAACACCATCGTCATCCACACCCGCGATGGAACTGCCGGCGCCGTCGCCAGCGTCCTTGATCGGGTGAAGGGACTTGAGATCCTAGGCACCATCGCCGGACAAGATACTGTTTTCGCCGCTTGTTCGGGTAGATACACTGCCAGGAAGGCGGCCGAACGCATCTCTGATGTATGCCGCGCCAGAACCCGTCCGGCTGGAAACGTCGAGTAGTAAACGTTGGAATCGGCCGTAAGCAGTGAGCCCGTGGCTTCGCCACGCCTCTACGTACTCGGTGAAACCCTGGCCATCTGCCGTCTGGACGCGAAAGCCGGGATACCGGCCTGGGCTTCGGCTCCGGGTTTGTATTCGGTCACCCGCACCGCGGACGAGCTCTCCGTGGTCTGCGCTGCGGAGCACATCCCGGATGACGTGAAGTGCGAACGCGGCTGGCGGGCATTCGAGGTCGAGGGGCCGCTGGATTTCTCGCTCGTGGGCGTACTCTCGGGAATCCTAACGCCTTTGGCCGAGGTCGGGATTCCTGTGTTCGTCATCTCGACCCACGATTCGGACTACGTGCTCGTCAGGGAAGGGATGCTGGATCTCGCGGTCGCAACATTGCGCGGCGCGGGATACGAGGTCGCGTGAAAACTGACACTTCGCAAGGAGGAAAATGACACTACAAGGAAAGAAAGTCGTGCTCGCATATTCAGGGGGACTGGACACCTCCGTGTGCCTGAAGTGGCTGGAACAGCAGGGGGCCACGCCATATGCGCTGTACCTGGATCTCGGTCAGGGTGAACCTGAGAACGACGTTAAGACCAAAGCACTCGACATCGGGGCCGCTGACGCCTTCGTGCGGGACGCGAAGGACGAGTTCGTACGGGAGTACGTTGCGCCAGGAATAAAGGCGAACGCGCTGTACGGCGGCAAATACCCGCTGTTCACGGCGCTGGGACGGCCGCTCATCGCGAAAAAACTGGTGGAGGCTGCGCGCGAGGTGGGGGCGACCCACATCGCCCACGGTTCCACGGGCAAGGGCAACGACCAGGTCCGCTTCGACGTGACCACCGCCTCCATTGCCCTCGACCTGACCGTGGTGGCCCCGGTGCGCGATTGGAACATGAACCGCCCGGAGGAGATGGAGTACGCGAAGGAGCACGGCATCCCCGTGCCTACCACCAAAGAGTCGCCTTACAGCGTGGACGCCAACCTGTGGGGCCGCTCCATTGAGGCCGGCCCCCTCGAAGACCCGGACCACGAGCCGGCGGCGGATGTGTTCGAGCTGACGGCATCACCCGAAGACGCCCCGGACGATCCGAGGTACGTGGAGATCACCTTCGAAGAAGGACTCCCGAGCGCCCTTGACGGCGAGGAGATGCCGCTCGACGATCTCATCGCCTCACTGAACGCCATCGCGGGCGAGCACGGCGTGGGACGAGTGGACATGATCGAGGACCGCCTGGTGGGCATCAAGAGCCGTGAGATCTACGAAGCTCCCGCCGCCCTGACCATCATTCAGGCCCACAAAGAACTTGAAACCCTCACCCTCACCAAAGACCTGCTCCGCTTCAAGTCCTCCGTCGAGCAACGCTACGCCGAGCTCACCTACGACGGTCTCTGGTTCACACCCCTCAAAGCCGCCCTCGATGCCTTCATCGACGAGACCCAGAAGACCGTCGCAGGCACCGTCCGCCTCAAGCTGTACAAGGGCTCGTCCACGGTAGTCGGCCGTACCGCGCCCCAGGCCCTCTACAGCAAAGATCTCGCCACCTACGACCCCAACAGCACCTTCGACGAAGCCGCAGCAGCAGGCTTCATATCCCTCTGGGGCCTCCCCGCCCGCCAATGGGCCGGTGTCCACGGCGGCATCGAGAATAGCACCCTGATCAAGTAACCGTAATTCACAGGTTTATGTAGAAACGCATGTTATCGATAGATTGAAATATACCGATTTGCGGGAAAAACTGGTCGATGGACTTTGCCGATTATCCCAATAGTATAACAGTAAACTTGACGTTAAATATTATTGGTGATCACCTGGAACCGGGGGACAGATCCGTTGCCAGCGCCTCCACGGCGGGAATACCACGGTGTCTTGCGACGGAGACGCGATGGTTGCCGTCAGCGACGAAGTAATCATCGCCGAGCCTGTAGAGTTCGACGGGTAGAAGCGTCTTGCCTTCACGGAAGGCGAGATCCACGCTCTTCCACCTTTCCTTAGAGCAGGAGCAGGCTGGCAGAAAGGTAGTATCGAAAGCCCGGCTTCGGCCCACGCTGCCCGCGATCCTGCCAACCTCGACGGGTTCGAGGGCGCGCTTGTGTCTAATCTCAGTTCCAGCGTGGTTCTCCCGGCCATCATCCCCGAGCCTGGCCCGTTCTTCTTCCAGGTACAGAAGGGAGTCGCAACATCCCTCGCAACAGAGGTCCACGCCCAGTAGCCAGCGTCTCACACGCCTGCCAAACCACGACAGGCCGGCCTTTCTCCTGGCGACCAAAACGCCCTGCCGCTCTCCGAACGCCTTCGTCTGATGGCTTTCTGATCAGTGTCTTCCAGAAACTTCCCAGTCCACTCCCCTTGAATCTACCTTGACAGATCAAGATATCTTAATTTATCCTACATCAAGATTATTTGATCTTTGTAAGAAGGTTCTTCGGTGGGTGTCGAGGAAGGCGCTGTGAGAGAGCGGGTCAGGGGACGGTACGCGGGACTTGCGCTAACGAGGAGCAGAGAGGACGGGGAAAACGCCGGGTCGTGTTGCGGGGATTCGTGCGGGTGCGATTCCGGGGACAGGGTTTCGGACCTGAGCCGTGGATATTCGCAATTTGAGCTGGACGAGTTGCCCCTGGCGGCGGTCGGGGCTTCGCTCGGTTGCGGAAACCCGGTGGCGCTTGCGGAGTTGCATCCAGGGGAGGTCGTGCTCGACCTCGGGAGTGGGGGTGGAATAGACGTGCTGCTCTCTGCGCGGCGTGTGTCTCCCGGCGGCAAAGCGTACGGGCTGGACATGACGGACGAGATGTTGGCGCTCGCGGAGAGGAACCAGGCCGAAGCTGGGGTGGAGAACACGGAGTTTTTGAAGGGTCAGATCGAGGAGATCCCGCTACCAGACGACCACGTTGATGTGCTCCTCTCCAACTGCGTCATAAACCTCTCCACAGACAAGCCAGCCGTGATCTCCGAGGCATTCAGGGTACTCAAGCCCGGCGGGCGCTTCGCCGTCTCCGACGTCGTGTTCCTCGGAAGCAAGGCGGATCTCCTGGAGGATGTGCTGGAGACCGTGGGCCTGTGGACCGGATGCGTGGCGGGAGCGCTCGAAAAGGACGAGTACGAGGCCCTCCTCTCCGGAGCTGGCTTCGAAGACGTGTCCGTCGAGGTCCAGAACGTCTATGATCCGGAGGCGATAGAAGGACTCGACACCGATGAAAAACGCGAGGCCCTGCGGAATGTGCCGGCGGCAAGCGCGTTCGTCCGGGCCAAAAAACCGGAGACGAGATAAGGTATGCCGAAGCAGACGCTCGCCGTAGTTTCGGAGAACGGCCAAGCCGTCTCCGACGGCACGGGTTTTGACGAGTCACGGATCGATCGCCTGGTTGCGCTGGGTCGTGCGCTCTCAGACCCCATCCGCGTTCGGATGCTGGGCATGATGGCGGAGACCGCCTCATCCGGGCGCGGTTGTTGCGGCCTCCCCGATCTCGGGGTACCCGCAGGGGACAGAGACGCCGGGATCTGCGTCTGCGAATTCCAGGACGCCTTTGGCATGGGACAGTCGAAGGTCTCCTATCACATGAAAAAGCTTAGAATTGCGGGCCTGGTGAACGAAGAGAAGCGCGGGAAGTGGAGCTTCTACTCCCTGAACCTGGAAGTCGCTGACGACCTGCTCGCCGAAGCCGCAAACCATCTCACGCCGGAGCTCCGGGAGCAGGCGGATGGCCGCTGAAGCCCCACGGCAGCGCAGGATACTGTTCCTCTGCACCCACAACTCCGCCCGCTCCCAGATGGCCGAAGGATTGCTGCGCCATCTTGCGGGCGACCGCTTCGAGGCCCACAGCGCGGGCACCGAGGCCACGTCCGTCAGGCTGGAGGCGATCCAGGCCATGGCCGAGCTCGGAGTGAACATCTCATCGCACGAGTCCAAGACCCTGGAGCGATACCTGGACCAGCCCTTCGATTTCGTCGTCACCGTCTGCGACGACGCCAGCGAGGCGTGCCCTTTCTTCCCCGGCGCGAACAATCGCCTGCACTGGTCACTGCCTGACCCGTCGCGGACTATTGGAGACGAAGAAGCACGTCTCGCAGTCTTTCGAACGGTGCGGGATGAGATCCAGAGTCGCATCGAGTATGAATTGCTCCACCGCAAATGAGGGAACCTCCGTGATGGACGTTTTCCTGGTTGTTCGATACTACTCTTCACTCTCTGGCGTCTTCGGAGCGCTTCTTTATCACTTCTGGTGAATGTATGAGGACATCGCAGAAAGGACAGTAAACAACAGCGTGATCAGAAGTATCCTATGCCCTCTTCGGTCTGTACTTCGCCGACGGTGAGATAGAGGATGTTGTTGTCCTCTATCCTGAAAAACGAACCTGGTAGTCCCATGCAATCCGCCAGAGCTTCGCAGCAGGAGCCAAATTCTTCCCCCACTATTCCGCCTTCTTATCGGTTCGCGGTCTCTGCCTCTCTCAACCCCTCGATCGCGCCAAAAGCTTCAGGCTCCAGCCGGTCGAACTCTTCGACTAGCGTGGCTGGAACGGCGTCGCGGAAGCGGGCGTACAGGTAGATCTCCCCTAGCCGCGCGACTGCCGGTTCCCCCGCCTCATGCGCAGCCCGGCGGGCGAACTCCTCCGGTGTCTCTCCCGGCTCACGTACGATCCCGGCCTCTTCCAGGGCGCTCGTGATCGCCCCGTACCGGCTGTACAGTCTGGCGTCTGAGACCTTCACGGAGCGTTGCACCGCCGGTTTGCGGCGGCGCCGGACCAGGTATCTCCGGCCGTAAATACCTGCCAGCGCGGCCCCCGCCACCATCAGCCCCACGATTATGATGCTCACCGGGTCCAGGCGGGCGACGCCGCGCATCAGCATCCCGACGGCGCCGAACGCCGGGCCGATGGCCTTACCGGTCTTCTCCACCACGAACTCCAGGACCTTGCCGCTCTGCTCGCTACTCACGGCCTCATACTGCCAGGGGGTCGAGTCGAAGCCTGGCGTCGGGTCGAAGGTTGACCATCCGTAGCCGGGGAAGTACACCTCCACCCAGGCGTGGGCGCTCGACGCCCTGACCTCGTAGAGTCCGGTAAACGGGTTGTACTCACCGGGAACGTAGCCGGTCGCCACACGGGCCGGGATGCCCTGGGAGCGCGCCATCACAGCCAGCGAGGAGGCGAACTGCTCGCAGTAGCCACGCCGCTGCTCGAACAGGAAGTACTCCACCACGTCCATGTCTTCACGCTGCGGCGGGATGGAGAGGTCGTAGGGGTATTCTTTTCTCAGGTAGTTGTTCATCTTTACGACGGCGTCGTAAGGGTTGGTGGTATCGGCGGTCAGTGTGCGGGCGAGTTGCCTGGTACGGTCGAGGCCGGTGGGGGGGAGGGCCGTGTACTTTTCGACCATGCCCGTCGGATACGCAGTACCAGCAGCGCGCAGTTGATCCGGGGTGGCGTTCGGTAGCTGTGACATCACCGAGTAGGTCGAGCCTGCCGGGATCTCGTACGGCGCCCGCACCGAAGCCTGCTGGTCCACCTTGATACCGCCAGCCGGGAAGAACAACGTCTCGGGGCGGTACGCGCCGAAGATGACGTTGGACGAGTCCTTCTCCACATAGAAGACCTGGGCCACCTGCCGCGTCGGGCCCTGCGCCGGTTCCACGTTCTGGGCGGAGACGAGATCGAAGCGCGGGCCGTTCGAGGTGAGCGTCTCCAGGCTGTCCTCGCCGCCGGAGATCACCCACCCCTTCCCGTTGTACTCGTCGAAGACGACCCCGCGGTAAGGCACCGCCTCCTCGCTCCGAACCTTCATCACGATCTCATCCGAGAGCCGTCCTCTGGATCTCAAATCCATGTACGGGTTGAAGCCGTGGTAGGAGTCCGGTGCGATGTCCACCGGCTGCTGGGAGAACGGGTCGCCGCTAGGCGGCGGATAATCCGGGTTCTGGACGCTGCCAGAGAAGTCTCCCTGCAGGTCGTGGAACGCCGAGGTCGGCATCATCGAGAGGTTCATGTTCTGGCGCTGGGGCATGAGGGAGAAACAGAGCACCCCCACGGCCAGCACCGCGAAGAAGCCCGGCGCGATCAGGCCGAGCGTGAGCCCCCGGCTCCGTTGAGGGCTCCCACCGGACGCGGTCCCAGCGCGCTCCCTCGCCTCAGACAGGTTCATCTGGGCCAGGGCGCCGAGGGCGCAGAAGAAGAACAGGAGGACGAACACACCGTACCACAGGCTGGTCGAGAGCACCGCGCCGACGGAAAGCAGGATCAGGCCGCTCACCAGCGAGTACGCCACGTCCTTGCGGGCCGGAAGGTCGAAGGCGTGGATGACCTGCACCCACAGGAAGAGCCGGGCCAGTGGCACCCGCGTGTCGTAGAGCGAAGTTAGAACCTCCCGGAAGAACACCGCCAGCGCCGCCAGCGCGCCGAACGCAAGCAGGATCTTGATAAGGACGTTACGCTCCCTCCGCCGATGGTAGCTAACGCCGAAAGCAACAACCGTGAGCAGCGGTACCAGGATGCCTGTCGTCCAGTCGAAGTAGCCGCTCGTGAGCACCGCCACTTCTCCTACGAGCACCGCAGCGAGCACCCACGCCCGCAGTTCGACCGAGTCCTCCGGCACCTTCTTGTACGCGGCCGGCATCCTCTCCCTGATGCGTCCCAGCAACCCGGACTCCGCGTTGTTCATTCGATCCTCCACGGTTCCTCCACGTCAGGACCGAGCCTGATCGCCGTTCGCCCTTCCTTCCGCGCCTTATCCAAAAAGCCCTGCTCCTCATTCAATGTCATCCACGGCCCCTTTCGGAACCCCGTGAACTCTCCACAGGAGACAAGTACCATCGCTTGCGCGCCATCCTGCGGCCCGGAAGATCCCGGTCTCTTCCCGACGCCCAGAATGGAGGGGCGTACCTCGATGCTAGCCTCCCGCGGGTCCGGCGGTTGGGAGGGCACGAGCCCGGCGCACCACGTCAAAACCGCGTCCTGGTCCGGCTGGTCAGGGAAGGGCTCCTTCTGGGGGCCGGCGTCGGCCCTGACAACCCTTCCCTCCCGCAGCGCGAACAGCAGCAGGGAGGCCCCTACCGAGACGACCATCTCGCGGGCCTCGCGCGGGGCGCGGGCGTCAAGGTTGAGGGCGAGGACGAAGGGCGGATACGTCTCCTGGGCCAGCTCCCTGACGGCGAGCCTTCCTGACGGGAGGCCGCGCGCGCTCCTGCGCCACGCGACTAGCCGCGCCGGATCTCCGGGACGGTACTCCCTGATGCCCCAGAACTCCCCGCCGTGTCCCCGGTGCAGCGTCGAAGCCTCGCTACGATCCCCCTGTTCGGTGTCCAGAGACGCAGATGGCGGAAGCGCGGCCACGTCGAAGGTGCGGGGGTGGATCACGGTTTGCGACACCGCCCGTATATTGCGCCTTCCGTGGAAGAGCCCGAACGGCGCACCCGACTCCACGACGATCTCCCCGCCGGAGTAGATGCCCCGGCGCGGGTTCTCCAGCGCGTATTCCACCCGCACCACCGCCCCGCCCCGGACACGCGCCACGACCCCCCGGCCCACGTCTCCTGCGAACTCGTCCCTTATCTCCAGCAAATGCCGGGACAGCCTTCCGGTGTTGCGAACCTCCATCTCGCAGCGAAGCGGCTCCCCGGCGCGTCCCACCATCGGAGCCCGGCGGACCACATCGATGCCGCGAGCGGTCCACAGCGGGGCCGCCACCGAGACGAAGACCACGGACCCGATCAGCGCAGAAACCACGTACACCCAGCCGGCCCCGGAGTTCATGGCGATCAGGTACAAAACGATGCACAGGATGATCAAGAGCAGGGGTTTGCCGAATTTCCTCACGCTCCGCGCCTCATGTCGGAGGGGATACGGATCGGAGCACCTCCCGGACCACCGCGTCCGCCGTCGTGCCGGACGAAGCGCCGCGAACGGAGATGCGATGCGGTAGCGTGTGCAGCGCCAACTCCTTGACGTCCTCGGGACCGACGAAATCCCGCCCCCGCGAGGCGGCCCGCGCCTGGGAAGCCCGGATCAGGGCGATAGACCCCCTCGGCGAGACGCCCAGCCCCACGGCCGAATGCTCGCGGGTAGCCTCGGCCAGGCCGACGGCGTACCCGAGCACCTCGTCGTGTACCTGCACCCGCCGCACCATCTCCCGGGCCATCGCCACCTCCTTGACGCTGACGACCGGCTCGACTTCTTCCAGTGGCCGCCGCTCGACCTGGGAGCGCACGATCCAGAGCTCCGCGTTGCGGGCAGGGTAACCCATGCTCGTCGCCACCATGAACCTGTCGAGCTGACCCTCCGGCAGGGGGTACGTCCCGTGGAACTGGTGCGGGTTCTGGGTCGCCACCACGAAGAACGGTTCCGGCAAAGAGCGAGTCTCGCCCTCCACCGTCACCTGCCCTTCCGCCATGGCTTCGAGCAGCGCACTCTGCGTCCTCGGGGTGGCGCGGTTGATCTCATCCGCCAGCAGCACCGGCGCGAAGACCGGCCCAGGCAACCACTTGAATCGTGTCTCCCTTGGGTCGTAGATGCTCGTGCCCGTGATGTCCGAGGGCAGCAGGTCGGGCGTGAACTGTATGCGCGAGAACTCGGCAGAGATGGAGGATGAGATCGCCCGCGCTAGCGTGGTCTTGCCAACGCCAGGGATGTCCGTTAGCAGGACATGGCCCCCCGCGAGAAGCGTGATCAGGCAGAGTTCCACCACGTCGTCCTTGCCTACTACCGCCCGCCGCACGGAGTCTATTAGCCGGACGAATGTCTCCCTTACCTCTACGATGTTCTCTACCTGATTGCGCTGCACATTTCCTCCATGGAAGACCCGGCGGATGGTATTACGTACATTATGCCCATCTCACCCCGACTTCGGCGCAGACCTTGATATTATCGAATACGTGCGCGAACGACCTGTATTTGGCCACACTTCCGAAGCAGAGATCTCCAGCGTCAGGGACCTCACCATGATGCGCCACGCCCTGGCGGCTGCCAGGGAAGCCCGTGATCAGGGCGAAATTCCTGTCGGCGCGGTCGTGGTGGTGGGGGACCGCATCCTCTCCGTAGCCCGCAGCGAACGCGAAGCAACCAGGGATCCCACCGCCCACGCCGAAATACTGGCACTCCGCCGGGCCGCAAGCGCCCTTGACACTTGGCGGCTCACCGGCTGCACCCTCTACTCCACCCTCGAACCCTGCCCCATGTGCGCTGGCGCCGCCCACGCAGCCCAGATCTCACGCCTCGTCTTCGCCACCCCGAGCCCGAAATCCGGCTACGCAGGCACCCTCCACAACATCCCCGCCGACGCCAGCCTCAACCATACCTTCCCCGTCACAAGCGGCGTCCTGGAAACAGAAGCAGCGGACCTACTGCGTGAATTCTTCAGGCAAAAGCGTCACAATGCGCCCCACGAACCATCCGAAACACCCCAGGCCAGCACACCTGAAGCCTCCATATAGCATCTACCTGAACTTCAAGTAGATATAAATAAGCATACAAGAGCTAGATTGAACTTCCGGTTTATAGAACTGTCTCCACCTGAACATAAAGGTGCGTGATTTGCGGGATATTCCACGAAAACGCACTGACATGAAAAAATTTCTGAAAAATTGTCTGCGGTGTTGCTGGAGGCCGAACTTCGCTTGATTAAGGCATTTCTGGCTCTCAGAGTGAGATCAACCTCACATTGAGGGTTATTTAGAGCCTATTGATATACGAAAATGTGGTGTGCTAGGTTTTCGGGCTACCAGATGTGGTGTTGAGGTAACGGGGGTGACGAGGTGCAGTGTCCCTACTGTGATTTCGAAGACACGAAGGTCATAGACTCGCGCCTTTCGGAGACGAAAGATGCGATCCGGCGCCGCCGGGAGTGTCTTTCGTGCGGGAAGAGGTTCACGACGTACGAGCGGCGGGAGCCTTTGAGGCTGATGGTTATAAAGAGAAACGGGGAACGGGAGCCGTTCGACCGGGAGAAGTTGCAGGCCGGGCTGGCCAAGGCTTGCGCCAAGCAGCGGATCTCTGAGGAGCAGATCGAGGTTCTGGTGGACGAGATCGAGGCCGAGCTGCGGGAGCGGCGCCGGCACGAGGTGACCTCGCGGCGCCTTGGGGATATGGTGCTGCTGCGCCTGCGGCGTCTGGACATGGTCGCGTACATGCGCTTCGCCTCCGTCTACCGTCACTACACGGACGTGGACCAGTTCCGCTCCGAACTGGTGCGCCTCGCCGGCTCAGGCGTGGGCAACCCCACCCGGTAGTTTTTGGGAGGCGCCTGTGAAGGCGTGCCGCGGGCGTCGCCGAAAGCGTTGCCGCACGAGATGTAACTGACAATTTCACCGATGGAACGGGAAGAGCAAGCGGTAAAATAAGGGGAGGATGAGCGAGGAAGTGGAATACAACCGTTTGAGCGAGATCGAGCTTACGGACAACGCAGTCGCCGTGCTCAAGAAGCGCTATCTGAAGAAGAACGATCAGGGCGTCGCCATCGAGGAGCCCATGGACATGTTCCGGAGGGTCGCCTCCAACATCGCCGAGGGCGAGTTCCGGTTCAAGGACGGCGATGAGGCGCAGGCTCTGTACGAGGAGAGCTACGAGCGTTTCCTGGGGATGATGACCACCAGGAAGTTCATGCCCAACTCGCCGACCCTGATGAACGCGGGGCGCGAATTGCAGCAGCTCTCGGCGTGCTTCGTGCTGCCGGTAGAGGACTCCATAGACGGCATCTACGACACCCTCAAGCACCAGGCCATAATCCACAAGTCGGGCGGCGGCACGGGCTTCGGGTTCAGCCGGCTGCGTCCGAAGAACGACCTAGTGCAGTCCACGATGGGCGTGTCCAGTGGTCCTGTTTCCTTCATGGCGATCTACGACGCTTCGACGGACAAGATCAAGCAGGGCGGAACCCGGCGCGGGGCGAACATGGGAATTTTGCGCGTTGACCACCCTGACGTCGAGGAGTTCATTGACTGCAAGCGCGACAACGATCAGATCAACAACTTCAACATCTCCGTCGCCATCACCGACGCTTTCATGCAGGCCGTAGAGGACGACACCGACTTCGACCTGACCAACCCGCGCAACGGCAACGTGGTCAGGACGGTGAAGGCGCGGGATCTGTTCCGCAAGATCGTCGAGGGCGCGTGGCTGAACGGCGAGCCCGGCGTGGTCTTTATAGACCGCATCAACGCCGACAACCCGACGCCGCAGTTCCCCATAGAGAGCACCAACCCGTGCTCGGAGGCGCACCTGCCGCCTTACGACTCTTGCAACCTCGGTTCGATCAACCTGGAGCGGTTCTTCATCGAGGGCGACCGTCCGGGTGAGGGATCGGTTGACTGGGAGGACCTGCGGGAGACGGTCCACACCGCGATCCGGTTCCTGGACAACGTGATCGAGCAGAACAACTACCCGCTGGACGAGATAGACGAGATGAGCCGGGGCAATCGCCGCATCGGGCTCGGCGTCATGGGCTTCGCGGACCTGCTCATCAAGCTCGGCATCACCTACGACTCGGACGAGGGCCTCGCGTTCGCGGAGAAGGTAATGAAGTTCGTGGACGACGAGGCGTGGGAGGAGAGCCGCAACCTCGCCGAGGAGCGCGGCGTCATGCCCCACTTCGAGGGCTCGCGCCACGAGGCACGGGGCGACCGTGTCCGCAACGCGACCGTCACCACCATCGCCCCGACGGGGACCATCTCCATGATCGCCGGTTGCTCCGGCGGCATCGAGCCTCTGTTCGCCGTCGCCTTCATGCGGCGTCAGGCCGACATGGAGATGCCGGACGTGAACCCAGAGTTCGTCAGGATCGCCAAGGACCGCGGCTTCCACTCCGAGGAGTTGATGAAGAAGGTCGCCGAGCACGGCTCCGTGCGCGACATCCCCGAGGTGCCCGAGGATCTCCGGAACGTGTGGGTCACCTCACACGACATCTCCAGCGAGTGGCACGTCAGGATGCAGGCGGCGTTCCAGAAGTACACCTCGATGGGCATCTCCAAGACCATCAACCTCCCGAACGAGGCGACGCCGAAGGACGTGGAGGACGCCTACCGCTTCGCTTACAGTCTGAACTGCAAGGCGATGGCCGTGTACCGCGACGGCTCGCGCGACGCCCAGGTGCTCTCCACCGGCAAGACCGGCAAGCCGGGCGAGAAGCCGACCATGACGGCGAACTCCCCCGAGGCGCCGACGGCACCGCCCGTCACCCCGCCCGAGGGACATCCCCGGTACATGTCGCTCGCCGAGGCCCGCAACGGCAGGCCGCGCACGCTCACAGGCGTGACCAAGAAGCTTCAGACGGGGCACGGCCCTCTGTACGTCACCATGAACGACGACGAATTCGGCCCGCGCGAGTGCTTCATCGTGCTAGGTAAGCCCGGCGGCACGGCGGCCGCCTTCACCGACGCGCTGGGGCGTATGATCTCGCTGGCCGAGACCCACGGGGCTTCCCCCGAGGAGATCGTCAAGCAGCTCCGCGGCATCCAGGACGGACACCCGGCCGGCTTCGGCCCCAACGCCGTCCTCTCCGCCCCCGACGGCGTGGCCAAGGCGATGGCCGAGCACTACCTCGTCGAGGAAGCCGCCATCGAGCCCAGGCAACTGCCCGTGATCGGGGCCTGCCCCGACTGCGGTAGCGGCCTCACCCGCCAGGAAGGCTGCGTCACCTGCCACTCCTGCGGCTACTCGAAGTGCAGCTAGAAGGTCGGATCAACTAGGATTAGCAGAGTTACCGCAAAGATAGTTGGAGTACTTGAGGGCAGACCGTACAGTCTGCCCTTTCTCATTTAAGACGTCTCTTGATACTTAGAAGGCTACACCAGTGTTGAAGGCAGATTCCTACAGAGACTTCTTAGCGTCCTTGTCCAAATCATCGAAGAACTGCCCGTGCTTGGTTACGGATATCGTCAAGCCCTTTTCTGCCTTCTGGCTAGGCTCGTCTCCTCTGACGAGCTGCTTTTCGCGTCCGTTTGCTAAACACTTCCGTCTTGTCAGTCATGACCCGCCAGCCTGATTTTACCGGGGTCTGGATAAAGATCGAACGGGCCAAAGAGCACATCAACGACCTCCAAGCCCGGGTCGAGAGGTTTGAGCAAGGCGAGCCTTACAGCGTCGTCAGCTATTGTGAGCTTGATACGGGCGATTTGGTCTTTAAGGTTAAAGTCTCGGACCAACCACCGCTCTACTGGAGCGCCATCGCCGGGGATTGCGTCCACAACCTTCGTTCCTCGCTCGATCTGCTCGTATGCGAGATGGTTCGCGCCAACGACAAGCCCGTCACTAGCGCCACCGCCTTCTATATTGCCAAGAGTGCCAGCGCTTTTGAATCACTTTACAACGAAAGAATACAGGGAACGCCACCGGCTGCGGTGGACCTCATCAAGGAGGCCAAACCGTACAAGGGAGCGGACAATCTGTTCTGGCGGCTCCACCGACTCGACATCGCGGATAAACACAAGCTCTTGGTGCCCGTCGTCATGGAGCAAGGTTTTGGCGTCCACCACCTCGCTCCCATCAAGGAGATAGAGGTTTTCATTCCCAGTAACGTTGGGGTCCCTTTGAAAGATGACACAGAAATCTACCGGATCGCTGCCAGAGGAGTCAGCGATCCGGTGAAGCAGATGCGCATGTATCCGCACTTCGCCTTCGGCGTAGCGTTTGGCGAAGTTGAGGTTGCGGAGGGTGAGCCGTTGATCCCCACGCTACATCAGCTTGCTCAATTTGTTGAAGGCTTCATTGAGCTTTTCCCGCCCCTGTTCAGACAAGAGTGTCCCCCTGACATGCTGCCGTCGAGGGGATAGGTTCCTTACTTTGCCACGATCTTATACGGTGCCGCGAGTCCATTGAAGCAGTATGAAGAGATAAAGAGAGCTTAGCCTGAACTCTAATCTCGTCATTCGTCTGATCTGACGAACTTCCGCCCATACGCTACACTCTCTCGCGGAGAGGTGGCAGAGTGGACTAATGCGGCGGTCTCGAAAACCGTAGCGTCGGTAATCCCGGCGCCGGGGGTTCGAATCCCCCCCTCTCCGCTCCGAAAAGCTTGTCAGCCGGTCAGCAATCAGCTAGATGGTGCGGTATTGGAGGTAGACCATGCCGCCTTCGAAGCGGCGTTCGTTTAGCAGTTCGAGCTTCACGCGGACATCGTCAGGGAGAGATTGTTTACCGCCTCCGACCATGATGGGTACGAAGAACAGATGCCATTCGTCTACCAACCCGGCTTTGATCGCCTGGGCGGCGAGGTTGGGGCCGCCGACAACGAGGTCGCTTTCTGCCAACGCTTTCATCTGCTGGACCGCTTCCGGGTCGAAGTCGCGTTCGATCCGCGTCCTGGCGGTGGAAACTTCCTCCAGCGTCTTCGAGTACACGACCTTGTCCGCGGCCTGCCAGGTCTCCGCGAAATCGCGCATGAGGGGCGATTGTTCAGCGAGGGTGGGGTCTGTCTCCCAGCCGGCCATCGTCTCGTACATCCGGCGTCCATAGAGGTGGGTACCGATAGGCCGGTTGAGGTCGTTGATGAAGGCGTGCACCTCCTCGTCCGGCATGGCCCAGTCGAAGTTGCCGTTCTGGTCCGCCACGTAGCCGTCGAGCGACGCAATCGCCGAGTAGATCAGTTTGGCCACGATGAGCCTCCCTTTGCGCGCACTTGTTGCGTATCGCAACCGACCCACAAAGCATAAGGTAGAGTTCCCGTAATCCAACTGCTTGTCTGTAGGCTATTTGACGGGGTGACAAACCTCAGCGTATTGAATTGCTGACAAGCTGAATTGCTGACTGGCTAGTATGATGCCGGGCATGGTTCTCGCGCGCGGGGATAAGCTCGTCTATGGGCGGTAGGCGGGGATGGAGCGTCTGGGACGTGGCGTTCGTCGTGGTCTCGGTGGCGGCCCTGGTGTTGTCGTTGTGGCTGCACCTGCGGTTCGGGGATGAGTTGCTGGAGAGGATCTCCTCCGACTCCATGGACATTCACGCGGACTTCGACACGTTCTGGCGTTCCGCTGAGACGGTGTGGACCGGGGAAAGCGCCTACGACACAGGAGCGCGGCTTCTCAACCTGAACCCGCCTTTCTGGGCCGTTTTGCTCTCGCCGCTGGCGCTGTTCGAACCCCTCACGGCCTACAGGATATTCGTGCTGCTCACGCTGGTGATGGTGGTGGGGTATCTGGCGTGGATGGCGGAGACGGTGAGGTTGCGCGGCGGGTGGGCCGTGGTGGCGGCGGTGATGTTGCTGCTCTCTTCGCCTTTGATGGCCACGATCGCACTCGGGCAGATGTATCCGGTGCTGGCTTTAGGTCTCGTTGCCACCTGGTGGGCTGACCATAAAGGAGCGCGTATCGCTTCCGGGGTGGTGCTCGGGCTGACGCTGGCGATCAAACCCACGCTCGCTCCGGTGATCCTGTGGCCCCTCATACGCCGCAGGTGGGAGACGCTCGGGGCCACAATCGTCGCCGGATCCGCCGCGACCCTCTTCGGGGTGATGGTGCTGGGGACGCACGCGGCGATGGAGTACGTCAACGTACTCGACCGGGCCACGATCAGCGGTTACTGGGACAACGCTTCGATCCCCGGCGCGGCCTCCAGGTTGTTCACGAACAACGGATTCATCGAGCCCATAGCCACGCTGCCCGGCGCGTTTTCTATAGCATTCATAGTGGGGCTCGGTGTCCTCGTCCTTACGGCTGTACGGATTACACGGGAGACGGAATACAGCGCGGAGGCTGGACTGTGGGCGATGGTGGCCGCGTCGCTCCTGGCATCGCCCGTCACCTGGCACAACTACCTGCTCCTGCTCGGACCGGGTGTGATACTGCTTCTTGCCCGCGGAAATACAACGCTCGGGTTCCTCTTGCTTTCGTTGCAGTTCATCCCGCCGAGCTGGCCCGAACTCTGGAACGATGAGAACACCCTGCTCTCCGCCATCGCGCTAACCCTGTACACGTTCATCCTGGCCGCACACTGGATAGCGTTTCTGACCTTCGGGGGAGAGAAGCCCGCCGAACCGGATCCCGTCTCCGATACCGCCTGATTCTCCCAAACCGGTAGCGGGCATAACCCGTATAGACCAGTGAAGCTCCCGGCAGAAAGGCGGAGATATGGGTTCGACTATCACCCAGCGAATTGTGGACGCCATGCCGTGGCTGGACGATGTGGCCGAGGCCGTGCAGCCGAGGGTGCGCGGAGTCGTGGGGAAGAGCAATACGACGGGGCGCAATGTCCTTGACGGCGTCCCGATCGAGGTGCCGCTCCACCCTGCGCTTACGGACGTACCCCTCGGTGCCTGGACCGCCGCGCTGGTCTTCGACGGGCTCGATGTGGCGACGGGCTCCAGGGCGATACGAAACGCCGCCGACGCTTCGCTCGCCTTTGGGGTGGCTGGCGGGGTCGCGGCCGCCGCCACCGGGCTCTCGGACTGGCGGTATCTCGGCGGTGGTTCCCGCAGGATGGGCATGGCCCACGGCCTGCTGAACGCGGTTGGTCTTGCCTTCAGCGGTACATCGTTGGTTCTTCGGGCGGCGGGACGCCGGCGGGCCGGGCAACTGGCGTTTCTCGTGGGGTACTCGATCAGTGGCACGGCCGCCCACCTCGGCGGCGAACTCTCCTACAACCACGGCTTACGTGTCAACCGCAACGCCTTCGAACCCACCGGACCCGATGAGTTCGTGGCCGTGTTGCCTGAGGATGATCTGCCGGAGAACGAGCTTCGCCGCGTCGAAGTGGACGGAGCGGGTATTCTCCTCAGCCGCTCGGAGAATGGGACTGTCTGCGCTATTGGGGCCGTCTGCAGCCACATGGGAGGGCCGCTGGAGGAGGGCGTGCGTGAAGGCCGTTCGGTAACCTGCCCCCTGCATGGTTCCCGCTTTGACCTGTGCACAGGAAGAGTCCTCAATGGCCCGGCGATCTTCCCCCAGTCCAGCTACGAGACGCGGGTGCGAGACAAACAGATCGAAGTTCGGGCCTCGGCACATAACATCCAGCAGAAGGTGCAATAGAGATCCCCTGAAGTGCAGAATGTGACGCACTTACTCTTCCGCTGGCCCGGACGAACACAGCGAGAGAGTGGCGGATGATGGAGACAACGATGCGTTGCGTGAAGATGAGATCCGCAAGACGGGGTAGCGGGAGATTCCGGCCTGGACGAACTCCTACGATTCCGGTAGCACAGAAAAGGACCGGAGGGAAGAGTTTTCTCGGTAGCGAGAGTTACGGGGATACGGGCACACCGCCGTCCCCTTGCAGATCGAAGCACCTTCCACAAAGCGCAGGCGAAAAACCGGCAAAGAGCTCAATGCGCGAGGTGGATGGAAATTACCGTCATCGGCGCGTTGCCCGGAGTTGTCACACCCTACTTTTCGAGGCTCTCCAGGGCCTCTTCGGCGGCGCGGCGCAGGGCGCGGCCTGAGTCAACCCGGAAGACGTTCTGGAGATCGGCGCGGGCCTGGCTCTTCTCGCCCAGGGCTACGTAGGCCGAGGCGCGGTTGAAGTACGCAATGCCAAGCTTGGGGTCGCCTTTGATCGCCTGTTCCGCGGCTTCCAGCGCACCTTGCGGGTTGCCCGTGGCGTCGAGGCTGGCGGCGAGGGCCGAGTAGTAGCGTGGGAGAGGGCGGCGGGTGATGATATCTTCGTAGAGGGTGGCCGCCTTCTCGTATTCATCCCTACGAAAGGCCATCCCGGCCCGCCGTTCGTCCGGGGAGACGGCACGGGCCATCACGATCGTCAGTACGGCCGCACCGCCCAGGTAGACGAACAGGACAGGGCCGTAGTTGTCGAAGGTGGCCTCTTGCATAACGAAGGGCAGGCCAGCGATGAGAACGGCGGTGGAGAGGGTGGGGATCAGGCGCCACAGAAACTCCCTGTACTGCCTGACGCGCAGGAGATCGCGGTTCTGACGCCCGATCACGAACCCGAAGACGGTGAGGATCACCAGCGCTCCGGCGGTCGGGTAGAGCAGGTTCACTGCGTCTCTTCCAGGATCTTGCGGGCCGAGTTCTTGAAACGCCGGGGCAAATCCGAGTCAATGGCCCGCTGCAGATCCTTCGCCGCCCGGCTATTGCGGTTCGCCCGGCGATGGACCAGCGCCCGGTTGTAATAAGCGAGACCGTACTTGGGATCCATCTCGATAGCCTTCGTTGAAGCCTCGATGGATTCCTCGATGTCGCCGTTCGCCCCGAGCGCCGCCCCGAGAAAAGTGAGATAGCGCGCCAGGGGACGTTCCTCAGAGAGCGCCCGGTACTCCGCGATGGCGCCCTCGTAGTTGCCCTGCCGGAATGCCCTGTTCGCCCGCCTCTCCGCCGCCGGGGTGGAGAAGACATTGGCCAGGAGTATGCCGACCACGAAGGCGCCCACCCATACCGTAAGCACACCCTGGCTTTGATTATTGCGCACCACGAAAATGCTCAGGGCCATAAGCGTCAGCACCGCGAAAGGGAGGGCCTTTAGCGCGAGCACACCCCACGCCTTCGCCCGCACCAGATCGCTGTTCATGGTGAAGACCATCCGCCAGGCGAACGCCACCAGCAGGACGGTCAGGACGATGGGTACGGCCGCGGCGCCCAAGCTGCTCCCCCTACGAGCCCACCGGCGCAGGCTCCAGCTTCTGCAGTATCTCCTGCGCGGGCGCAACCATCTTTTCGAACTCCTCGTCCGTAAGCGCGGGCCGCACGCCACCCGTGGAGACCGTCTCTGACAGCTCGATCCAGGACTTGCACCCGCCGTACTCCTCCCGGAATGGGAACTCGACGGTCTCGGGCAGCACATACGTCCGCAGCACCAGCACCGTCAGCGGCTTCTTGGGACGCCACTTGAACCGGCTCTTCGCGTACTCGTGGGTCCACATGTGGTGCGGGTCAAGCGACGCGAGATCCTCCGCCTCGGAGACCTCGTACGCGCCCGCAACCTCGGCGAAGGACGAGAAGCGCAGCGGGCCGTCGTCCGTGAGATCAGGGATCTCGTCAAGAATCCCTCTGAACTCCGGTTTCACCAGTTCGGGACGCTGGTGTTCGTAGCCTGGGAGGAGCAGGAAGCGCGTCTGGGGCACGGCGAATGCCTTCTCGCGGATGCCGCCCTTGCGGCCCACCAGGGCTGTCTCGCCGCGTTCCAGGGCGCGGACCGCGACCGCCCATTCCTTCAGCGCGTGCTGCAATGTATTCACGGGATCACCCCTCGGATGCTCGTATAATGCCGGTCTGCACGACCGATTATACGACCTTACGAGAGGGGAACCATGACTGGTAGTGAGACCGCCCACCGCACGGAACGCGACTCGATGGGCGAGGTCCAGGTCCCGCGCGACGCCCTCTTCGGGGCGCAGACCCGCCGTGCCCTGGATAACTTTCCGATAGAAGGCCCGCGCTTTCCGCGACGCTTCATAGAGGCGCTCGGGGCGATAAAGCTCGAAGCCGCCGTGGTGAACGCGGAACTCGGCCTGCTCGAGGCCAGACACAGGGACGCCATCGTGGAGGCCGCCGAGGAGGTCGTCGAGGGGAGGCTCGACAACCAGTTCGTCCTCGACATCTTCCAGACGGGCTCCGGAACCTCGACCAACATGAACGCGAACGAGGTGATCTCCAACCGCGCCATCCAGATCCTGGGCGGCGAGTTGGGTTCCAAGACTCCCATCCATCCCAACGACCACGTCAACAAGGGCCAGTCCTCCAACGACGTGATCCCGACTGCCATCCACCTGTCCGCCCTGATCTCCATCGAGCGGGATCTGCTCCCCGCGCTGAACAAGATGCGCGACGCACTCGACGGCAAGGTGGTCGAGTTCGACGGCATCGTCAAGACCGGACGGACGCACTTGCAAGATGCTACCCCTATCCGGCTCGGCCAGGAATTTCGCGGCTACGCCGGCCAGATCGAACGCGGTATAGACCGTGTAGAGAAGGCGCGCGAAGGACTGGCCGAAGTCGCCCTCGGCGGCACCGCCGTCGGCACCGGCGTCAACACCCATCCCGAGTTCGCCGGCAGGGTGTGCGAGCGCCTGGGCCAGCGCTTCGGCGTCGAGGTGCGCGAGACGGAGAACCACTTCCAGGCGCAGAGCGCGATGGACGCGGCGGTGTTCGCCAGCGGGGCATTGAAGACCGTCGCGGTGAGCATCATGAAGATCGCCAACGACATAAGGTGGCTCGGAGCGGGACCGCGTGCCAGCCTGGCGGAGATAGCGCTCCCCGAAGTGCAGCCCGGCTCGTCTATCATGCCGGGCAAGGTGAACCCGGTGATCGCCGAAAGCGCCGCGATGGTCTCGGCGCAGGTCATCGGCAACGACACCACGATCACGCTCGCCGGAGGCAGTGGCAACTTCGAGCTAAACGTCATGCTCCCTGTGCTCGGCTACAACCTCCTCCAGTCCATCCAGCTCCTCGCCAACACCGCCCACAACTTCACCGACCAGTGCATCTCCGGCCTCGCCGCCACCGAGCGCGGCCCCGAACTCGTCGAGCAGGGCCTCATGCTCGCCACGGCCCTCGCGCCTGAGGTCGGGTACGACAAGGCGGCCGAGATCTCCAAGCGAGCCTACAAAGAAGGAAAAACCATCCGCGAGGTCGCCCGCGAAGACACCGACCTCTCCGAAGAAGAGTTGGACGGGCTGCTCGACGCCCGCAAGATGACCGGGTAGTGAGCGGGCATGATCGCGGAAACGGTCAAGACTTTTCTACGCCAGGCACGCGGGGTTCGAGTATGTCGGTTGAGTTTCTGCTGACCTCGCTCGTCGTGGCGGCGATTCCGGGGACGGGCGTGGTGTACACGGTTTCCAGCGCCATCGGCGGTGGGCGGTGGCGAGGTTTGATCGCGGCCTTCGGATGCACGCTCGGCATCGTGCCCCACATCCTGGCTACGATGCTCGGGCTGTTCGGGATTATGCAGGCCGGGGCGCTTGCTTTCGAGGTGATCCGGTGTCGCCTACCTCGTCTACATGGGCATCTCCACAATCCGGGATGGCGGTTCCCTGACGCTGGAAGATGGGGACGAATCGGCTTGCTCCGCCGGCTTGATCGTGTGGCGCGGCATCCTGCTCAACATGCTCAACCCAAAGCTGACCGTCTTCTTCTTCGCGTTTCTGCCACAGTTCCTCAACGCTCCCACCGGGTTGTTCGACGCGCAGTTAGTATGGCCCGGCGGGGCGTTCATGCTCGCGACGTTCATCGTGTTCACCCTGTACGCCTGGGCAAGTGCAGCCGCACGGGACCGGGTACTCGGTGCTCCCGCCGCGCGGCGCTGGCTGCAGCGGACGCTCGGGGCGGTCCTGATCGGGCGCGCCGCCAGACTCGCGGTCACCGACGGGTAGGTTGGGGATGCCCGGAGATCGTTTCCGGGGTGTATTCGCCCGCGATCAGGGGTTGAACGGGCTCCCGCAAAGCCGCATCTGGTCTACGACACATCTCCTCGACCTTCTCAAATTTTCCACCTTTCCATCTCTTCCCTGACTACCACACCGCGCCAACGCGCGGACCGAATATACGCAGTGTCTGTATTCCCATAGCAAACCCTCCAGACCGTGCATGGTTTCCATCCCCAGGCAATCCATGTTCGTGAGGTTTCTGTAGCTTCCAGCCTTGACAAACGACATGTTACGATATATCGTTTATATAACGTAAACGGCCGAAGGCCAGAAAGGAGCACTGATGTACGGACCACAAGCGGTTGGAGGACCGATGATCGGGGGGCTGCACGATCACCTGGCGGAACGCCTGCGGATGGCCGCGCATGGCGGACATGGTGGGCACGGTCGTGGCCGTCGTGGACCGGGACCGTTCGGGTTTATGGGCGGTCCGCGGGGCGGATTCCCGTTCGGAGGGTTTCGCGGTCGTGGCTTCGGCCACGGTCCGAAGAGGATGGGGCATGGGGACGTTCGCGGGGCGATCCTGGTCCTGTTATCCGAGCGTCCCATGCACGGGTACCAGATCATCCAGGAGATCGGCGAGCGCAGCGAGGGGCTCTGGCATCCGAGCCCGGGTTCCGTCTATCCGGCGTTGCAGCAACTGGAGGACGAGGGGCTGGTCCGGGTCGAGAGGGCCGAGGGGCGCAAGGTCGCCCACCTTACCGACGAGGGTGGCGCTTACGTGCAGGAACATAGGGATGAGATAGGGATGCCGTGGGAGGCTGCGACTGAGGACTACGGCGACGATTTGCTGGAACTGCGTGACCTCATCGGGCAGGTCGCCACGGCCACCGCGCAGGTAATGCAGGCTGGCACCGACAGCCAGATCGCCGAGGCCCGGCGTCTCCTCTCTGATGTGCGCCGCCAGCTCTACCGTGTACTGGCCGGGGACGAACCGACAGACGTGTGATCCAGAAACAAGAAACGGAAGCCGCCTCCCTCGGGGCCGCCCCTGCGCCGGGCCACGAGGGAGGACGCGCTGGCGCTGGCGGAGTTGATCGATTACGCCGGAGCGGGCATCCCCGGATACCTGTGGTCCCAAAGCGCCAATGAGGGACAGCCCCCGATAGAAGTCGGCGTGGAGCGCGTCCAGCGCGAGGAAGCCAACGTCTCGTACCGCAACGCCGTGGTCGCCGAGGTGGACGGCCGGGTGGCGGTGATGATGCTCGCGTACCGCCTGCCGGAGCATAGCGACGTGAACCTGGACGAGCTGCCGGAAATCCTGCGTCCGCTGGAGGAACTGGAGCTGAAGGTGCCTGGAACCTTCTACGTAAACGCTCTGGCCGCCTACCCTGAATACCGCGGCCTCGGAACCAAGCTCCTCGAAGCCGCCCCCGCGCTGGCCTCCGAAGCCGGTTGCGAAGAACTCAGCCTCGAAGTCTTCGAAGGGAACGAGGGAGCCGTCAGGTTGTACGAGCGCCACGGATACCGGGAGATCGCTCGCCTGCCGGTCGTGCCGCACCCGAGCTATCCGTATGATGGCGATGTGGTGTTGATGACGCGGAAGACAATTTTGTAGATGCCTCGGAGATGATTGGAAGTTAAAATTGAACAACTGATGCCAACTTGGAAGGAACTAGAAGCAGACTTTCGGGAGTTGCAAGGGAAGCTTTCATATTCGCGTCTCGATGCACAATGGGGATCTTCTGGAGAATATTGGAGGCTTGCAGGTCCGCAAGATCCAAACGCTAGAAGGCGGTTCGAAGCGTTGTCACTTATCGCAGGCGAGAAGCTGGGTAAGGCGTTGTACTCATCTTCCGAGAAAAGTGCCGAAGATGTACTTGACGAGTCAGATCCTATGCGGAAATGGTACAGGGGCATTTGGAAGATCAGTCAAAACTTTGAGTACGGACCTGTCGGACAAGAGTTAGATGATGATGACAAGGTAGTGGGGCACATATTTACAGGAAGCATTCAGCGTCCTGCGGAAGCATCATCTGTTTTTTGTTTGGAGCTGGCCGCTCGCTTCCCAGAGAACGACGATCAACCTCAGGCGATCGTCTCCGCAAAGCAAACTTCTCACAAATCTTTTTGGGAAGATTATGGAAGGCCAATAATCATTGGTCTGCTCGTAACAGTATTGGGTAGTCTCTTAATTGCAGCCATTAACCTGCTCCTTTGAAGTCTACGTAATCAAGCAAGAGCCAGGCTATGAAGCCGGCGGCGCTGACGACGATGCCGGAGATGCAGACGAGGGGCCAGCCTCCGGCGTGGTAGAGTGCGGATCCCACCGCGCCGCCTGCGGCTCCGAACACGAAGATCAGGACGAGGAACACGGTGTTCATGCGGCTCCCGGCTTCGGGGCGGATGGTGAGGACGCGGGTCTGGTTGGCGCTCATCCCGCCCTGCACGCCGATGCCGAGCAGGACCACCGCGACTATGATCGCCGCGAGCATCGTGCCGCCGAGGAAGAAGGCGGCTGCCGATGCGATGGTGACGAGCAGGCAGGCTCCGAGCGTAATGACGGGGCCGCGGCGGTCTATGAGCCCGCCGATGAACGGCGCGCTGGCGGCGCTGACGATGCCGAGCAGCCCGAATAGTCCCGCCGTTCCGGTGGAGAAGTTGTAGGGGCTGGCGGTGAGCATGAAGACTATCGTGGTCCAGAACATGTTGAAGGTCGCGAAGATCGCACCCTGCAACAGGCACGCTTTCCGCAACACCGGCTCCTCGGCCAGCAGCGTGGGCAGCGATCTCAGGAGGCCCGCGTAGGATTCGCCCTCCTTGCTCTTCTCTTTGGGGAGGGCGGCTATGGTTACGGTCCCGATGATGGCCGAGAGGATTACCGCGACCACGTAGGAGGCGCGCCACCCGAAGGCGTCGCCCACCTGCCCGTACAGGCTGCGAGAGACGAACAGGCCGCACGTCAGCATCGCGCCGATGATCGCCAGCACCTGTCCGCGGTGTTCGTCGCTGGCTATCTGGGAGGCGAGCGGGATCAGGATCTGGGGTAGTATCGTAAGAGAGCTGACGAACAGCGTGGCAACCATCAGCACCCCGAGGGAAGGGACGAGGGCCGCGCCAACCAGGGACAGGAGCAGGCCAGCCAGGACGAACGTGAGGAGTCCCCTGCGCCTGAGCACGTCGCCGAGGGGCACGATCAGGAGTATCCCCAGCGCGTAACCCGCCTGCCCGATGGTCGGCAGATACCCGACCTGCGAGGGACTTACCTTCAGGCTTTCCGCCACGAGCGGCAGGAGGGGCTGGGTCAGGTACAGGTTGGAAACCGTAATGCCGGCGCACAGTGCGATCAGGCCGACGATCAGCGGGCTCGCGCCCGACTCTTCGACGGAACCTTCCGGCTCTTGTATGTCAGCTGATGATGCTGGGTTCGTCATGGAACCTCTACCTTATGCCCTGGATACGGAAGCATCGACTACCCCAAACACAAAAGCGAGGCCCGGACATTTCTGCTGACCGGGCCTCCGCTTCCGCTGGAGTTCGGGTTGTTTACAGAGGCTGGGCTGTGGGACGCACGATGATCTCGTTGGTGTCAACGTCCTTCGGCTGCTCGATGGCATAGGCGATGGCGCGGGCGATGGCGTCGGCGTCTATGGCCATCTGCGCTATCTCGTCGGTGCTTTCAGCCGTTTCTTCGTGGGTGATGTGGTCCGTAAGCTCGCTCTGAACCGCTCCGGGGGAGATGGTGGTCGTCCGGATCTCCTCTCCGACCTCCTGCCTGAGGCCCTCGGAGATGGCCCACACGGCGTACTTGGTGCCGCTGTAGACGGCGGAGTTCGGGAACACGACGTGACCGGCCACCGACGAGAGGTTGATGATCTGGCCCTCGTGCTGCTCCTGCATCCGCGGGAGCGCGGCGGCGATGCCCCAGAGGACACCCTTGATGTTCACGTCCACCATCTGCTCCCACTCGTCCAACTTGAGCGCCTCCATCGGCGAGAGCGGCATCAGGCCAGCATTGTTGACCAGCACGTCGATCCGGCCGAACTCCTCGACCGCGCCGGCGACCAGGTTCTCCACCTGATCCCGATCCGTCACGTCCGTGATCCGGTAGGATGCTATGCCGCCAGCGTTCTCGATGTCGGACACGATCCTCTCCAGGTTCTCCTCCCGGCGCGCTCCGAGCATGACCTTCGCCCCGCGCTCCGCGAGCAGCTTGGCGGTGGCCTCGCCAAGCCCGCTGCTGCCGCCCGTTACGACTACTACCTTGCCGTTTATATTGGTCATTTCTGCCATCTTTGAAAACCTCTCCAATCCAAAATATCCAACTACGCTTCCAGAAAAGTGCCACCGAAGCTTGTGACCTTACCGGTGACAAATAGTACGCTACCCGGCCCCGGAGACGGCAAAACGCATGGATCGGCGCCCGGTGCGAACTGATTCACCGCTCCGCCTCGCATGGCGGGTCGTGCTACTTGCGCATCCCTGGCTGGAGGATTTTCTTGCGCAAGCGGATGGACTTCGGGGTGATCTCGACCAGCTCGTCGTCCGCTATGTACTCCAGCGCGTCCTCCAGGGTGAGCTTGCGCGGCGGGGTGAGGTTGAGGGCGTCGTCGGCGCCGGCGGAGCGGACGTTGGTGAGCTTCTTGTTCTTGCACACGTTGATGTTCAGGTCGTTCTCGCGACTGTACGCGCCCACGACCATGCCGACGTAGACCTCCGTCGCCGGGGTGATGAAGAATTCGCCCCGCTCCTGTAGCTTCCAGATGGAGTACGCGAACGCGCTTCCCGCCTCGGAGGCGACGAGGCTTCCATTCTGGCGGGTCTTGAGGCCGCCCGTCCACGGACTGTAGCCGTCGAAGACGTGGCTCATGATGCCCTCACCCTGCGTCATCGTGAGGAACTGCGTGCGGAAACCGAACAGGGCGCGGCTCGGGATGCGGAACTCAAGACGGGTGCGCGAGCCCTGTGGGACCATATTCAGGAGCCTGCCCCTGCGCTCCGAGAGAATCCCGATCACCGCCGACGCGAACCGCTCCGGCACGTCTATGACCAGATGCTCGAACGGCTCGTGCCTCTTGCCGTCGATCTCGCGCGTGATTACCTGCGGCGAGGCGACCTGGACCTCGTAACCCTCGCGTCGCATGGTCTCCAGCAGTATAGAGAGGTGCAGCTCGCCCCGTCCCGATACCTCGAACTCGTCCGGCCGCAACTCCTCGACGCACAATGAGACGTTGGTCTGGATCTCGCGCATCAGGCGTTCGCGCAGGTGGCGTGAGGTGACGAACTTCCCCTCCCTGCCAGCAAAAGGGGAGGTGTTCGGCTGGAAGACCATGCTCACCGTCGGCTCGTCCACCGTTATGACCGGCAGCGCCTCCGGCACTTCGAGATCTGCGATGGTCTCCCCGATCTGCGCGTTCTCGATGCCGGAGAGCGCTACGATGTCTCCAGCCCCGACCTCATCGGCTTCGACGCGTTGCAGACCGAGGTGCGTGAACGGCAGGGCGACACGCGCCCTGGTCGTGGCGCCGTCCTTGTGGATCAGGTTCACCGGCTCGCCCCGCCGGACCACGCCCCGCTGCACGCGGCCGACCACGATACGCCCCAGGTACTCGGAGTAGTCCAGGTTCGTGACGAGCATCTGGAACGGCGCTTTGAGGTTCGCGTCGGGAGCCGGTATCTCTTCGAGCACGGTCTCGAACAGCTCCCGCATGTCGTCCCGCGGGTCGTCGAGGTCGCTGAAGGCGCGGCCGTCGCGGGCGACGGCGTAGAGGATGGGGAAGTCGAGCTGTTCGTCTGAGGCCCCGAGGTCGGCCATCAGGTCGAAGGTCAGGTCAACTACCTCCTCGGGCCGGGCGTCCATGCGGTCGATCTTGTTGACCACCACTATCGGCTTGAGGCCGAGCTCGATGGCCTTGCGCAGCACGAAGCGCGTCTGAGGCATGGGACCTTCGGCCGCGTCCACGAGCAGCAGGCAGCCGTCCACCATGCCGAGGACGCGCTCGACCTCGCCGCCGAAGTCCGTGTGGCCCGGTGTATCCACGATGTTGATCTTGACGCCTTCGTACTCCACGGCGGTGTTCTTGGCGAGTATGGTGATGCCGCGCTCCCGCTCCAGCACGTTGGAGTCCATCGCGCGCTCCATCAGCTCCTGACCGTGCCCGAACTCCAGCGTCTGCCGGAGCAGGGCGTCCACTAGCGTGGTCTTGCCGTGGTCCACGTGCGAGATAATGGCTATGTTGCGGTAATCCATGGTCCCTCTGGTTTCTTACGCGGCGCACACGGCGCCTGACAACAAAAAAGGCCGCGCGTGGCGGGCCTTCGCACACCTAGTCTACCGCATGAAACACGGACGATAGGCTTCTTCGGGGCGAAAACGGAAAGGAAGCACATGGGCTTGGACCCTACGAGATCCCACGGGCCGCCCGGCGCGACGTTCGTGGCGGCCGGCACGCTGCATTTCGTCGCGCCGGGCGTTGTCGAGCCCTTCGCCAGGGCGGAGGCCGCGGCGCACATCCGTAAGGGCCACCGCCCCGCCCGGGATGCGCCGGAGCTGTGCTTCAGCGTCCGCGAGCCATTCGTCAGCAGGGCGTCGGCGGGAATCGTGTGGGGCGATGTCTAGGCAGGTGGGTAGCTCGAAGTCCTCAGCCAGATGCCGCAGGACGGTGTGATCTTCTCCAACGGCGTCGAGGCCGACTACCTCTCCTTCGACTCCGGCGCGGTCGCCAGCATCTCTGTCGCCGAAGAGAAGGCCAGACTCGGCGCCGCGTAGATACTTCAGAAGGTCTGGTATCGCTTCTCGTTTAGCGTGAAGATGCTATTGTAACTGGGTCAAAGCTGCTTACCTTAGTGGGGGAATGTAATGAAAGCGTCGGAAACCAACCTTCAGTCGATCATAGAAGGAACAAAGCAATATGTTGTTCCGCTCTTTCAGAGAGCTTACAGTTGGGACACGAAGAACTGGAATACGTTGTGGACTGATCTACTGGATCTTTGTGAGGAAGAAGAAGCAAGAGGGCATTTTATAGGGTCAATCGTCACAGCTCCCACCGACTCTGTCCCTCAAGGTGTTACCAAGTATTTACTGATTGATGGACAGCAAAGGCTGACGACGTTATTTATCTTGCTGGCTGTTATCCGGGATCAGGCAAAGTCTTCTGGCAGCGAAATGCTGGCACAGGAGATTGAAGAAGTTCTGCTGACAAATCGCTTCAAGCAGGGCCTTGAGTTTTGGAAGCTCTTGCCTACGCAAGCGGATAGAGAAGCCTTTCTGCAACTACTCCAAATAGGAGAGACCACGCAGCAGACTTTGATCTACAAAGCGTTCTCTTTCTTCAAGAGACAACTGAAAGCAGGTAAAGGCCCTGACCTCGTAACTCTCAAAAACGCAATAGTCAACGACCTGGTACTGGTCAGTATCGTCTTGCACCAGGACGATAATCCGCACCTCATTTTTGAGAGTCTGAATGCGAAGGGCACGCCTCTTTCGCAAGCTGATCTGGTTCGCAACTTCTTCTTCATGAAAGTAAGCCTAGATAAGCAAGAAGGGCTTTATGAGTCTTACTGGGAGCCGCTGAGAGAGCAGCTTCAAGGCTCTCTAACCGAGTACGTCAGGCACTTCCTGACCAAAGACGGAGAGTTCGTGAAGCAGCCTGACGTGTACTTCACACTCAAGCAACGTGCCGAAGGAAAGTCAGAAGAACAGATCATCGCTTTTCTGAAGGAACTGTCCAAATTCGGAGAGTACTATGTAAAGCTATTGAGACCATCTGAAGAGCCTAGCGGCGTATTGCGCGAACGCCTGACCAGATTGCATCGCATACAGGTTACGGTCGCTTATCCTTTCCTGCTGAACGTCTACGACGACTACGCTAACCAAAGAGTCTCCGAAGATGAGTTTGCATCGGTGCTGGATATACTCGAAAACTTCATGATTCGAAGGTTTGTGTGTTCTGTTCCCACCAATCAGTTGAATAAGATCTTTCCGACTCTCTATGCCCAGGCATCTGAACACGGTTCTCTGTCCGAGGGTGTGAAGGTGGTTTTGAGAAACAGAAACTATCCCCGCGATACGGAGTTTCGCGAGAGGTTTGTGGCCTCCAGACTCTATGGCCCAGGAGACCGAGGCACCAGAACCAAATTGATTCTGGAGCGCTTGGAATCTTCATTCGGCAACAAAGAAGCGGTCAAAGCAGACAACCTTACTATCGAACACGTAATGCCTCAAACTCTGACGGATTGGTGGAAGGAACATCTGGGCAACGAGTTCGAAGCGACTCACGAACTCTTCTTGCACACCGTCGGGAATCTAACCCTGACTGCTTACAACTCCGAGCTTTCCAATGCCGACTTCTCTTACAAGCGTCAAATCTTCAAGGACAGTCATCTTGATTTGAATAACTGGTTTCAGGGGCTTGAAGAGTGGAACGAGGCGGCTATCAAGAGTCGCGCTGAGACTCTGGCGGAACTGGCCTTGTCTGTATGGCCCTACTTTGGCGTAGCGAGGGGAGAAGAGCAATCAGTAGCTCATACAGTCACGGGTAGGACTCCTACCAAAGTAGTCATACTTGGTGAACGTTTCTCGGTTTCTTCTTGGCGCGAGGTGGCACAGAAAACCCTCGAAACCGTTTTCGAACTCGATCCTGACGCTTTCGGCCAAGTCATGTCGAAGTTTCCGCGCTTCGTATCTGAAACGGGAGAGAGATTCCGTACACCGCGTCAACTATCTAACGGAACCTTCATGGAATCTAATCTCAGCGCTTCGGCCATAAATAGGTTCTGTGTTCAAGTTGTCGAAGAAGCTGGACTTGTCGAAGAAGCTGAACTATCTCCGCAAGATTGGTATGTCGAAACGATGTGAATACAGAGGCTGGTCGAAGAACACTTGCGAGAAGCTATTGAGGAATTGGGATGAGTTCTTCAACGACTGAAACCGTCGTTGTCCGAGCCGTGACCATCACGGAAGACAAGATCTCCGTCGAGCTGTCCGACGGGCGTGCGATCTCCGCGCCGCTCGCCTGGTACCCGCGCCTGCTGCACGGCACACCCGAAGAGCGATCGGACTGGCGTATGACGGGTAGGGGCGTCGGCCTCCACTGGCCCGCGCTCGACGAGGATATCAGCGTGCAGAACCTCCTCATGGGTAAGGCGTCTGGCGAAAGCCAGCGTTCACTCAAGCGATGGCTGGAGCACCGTGCTTCGACAGGTCTTTGATCGCAACTACGCTGCTAATAGCGTAACGAAAGTACCGCGAGTCTTGTGGTGAGTTTGCATTACGGGGATCTGTTCCCCGCACGGTTTATAAGGAGCTTACTTCCTGATACCGGGTTCGAGCCTCATCTTGGGGGATGGAACCCATAAACTCAAACTATCTTGTCACTGCCGGTGTATTCGAGAGTGTAGACTCAGGGTAGCTGAACGGGATCTACGCGGAGGGCAGCATGGAGGACGGCGCGAGGCTCGAGGACAACAAGCGCGTCTACCGGCGCTACATCGAGCTGCTTAACGCACAGGACTTCGACTCGTTGCCCGAGGTCGTTGATCCGGAACGGTACCGGGAGATCTGCGTCGGCTTCACCCCTGGGTGGGTCAACCTCGCGGACGCCGTGGCCTCTCTCGAAAAGGTGCTCGCCGGAATCCCGGACCTCAACGCCACCATAGACGATCTCGTGGCCGAGGGAGATAAAGTCTATGCCCGCCTGACCGTTCGCGGTACGAACTCAGGCCCGTTCTACGGCATCCCGCCGACAAACAGCGCCTACGAGGTCAACATGTTCGACTACGCAACCATAAAGGACGGCAGGATCGTCGAGCGCATCCAGCAGTCCGACACCCTGAGCCAGATGCGCCAGATGTACGGCGGTACCGCGAAGAAGGCCGGGCTCCTTGCGGCGGGTGGTCTCCTCGCCGGATCGTTGCTCTTCTCGGCCACCAGGAGGCTCGTACGCGCAGGCGGCTGATGCGGGTCGAGCGAAACTCCAGCATCTCGCGGGTGGACGAGTCGGACTGGCGCGATATCGAGCCGCCGGATTTTCCCTTCTTCGACTACGAGTTCCTGCTCGCGCTGGAGCGGTCGCGCAGCGTGGGACGCCGAACCGGGTGGTCGCCGGTATACCTGATCTGCCGCGACGGTGACCGCATCGTCGGCGCAATGCCTCTCTACCTGAAAACGGACTCATACGGCGAGTACGTCTTCGACTGGGCGTGGGCCAACGCCTACCACGAACACGGGATGCCCTACTACCCGAAGCTCGTCTCGGCCGTCCCTTTCACGCCAGCAACGGGTCCGAAGTTGCTGGTTAGTCCCGGCGCTGACCGGGATTCGGTTGCGAAAGCACTGCTGGACGCGGTGGGGGATCTCGCAGACGAATCGGGGGTCAGTTCTTCGCACGCGCTGTTCCTGCCGGAGCGGGAGCTGGGTGTTTTCGAGGAGCGCGGGTTCGCCATCAGGCACTCGTTGCAGTTTCACTGGCGCAACCGCGGCTACGACGCTTTCCCCGACTACCTTGACGCAATGATCAGTAAACGCCGCCGGCAGGTCGCCCGCGAGCGCCGCCAGCTAGAAGGAGTCGAGATCGAACGCCTCACTGGCGAAGACCTGCGCCCCGAACATGCTTCCCTGATGTACGGCTTCTACGTCGACACGTACGACAGAAAGTGGGGGAGCCCATACCTGACGAAGGGCTTCTTCCAGGAAGTCTTCCACACCATGCGCGACCGCACCATGCTCTCCATCGCCCGCGACGAGTTGACGCGCCGCCCGGTTGCCGGATCGCTCTTCTTCTACAAGGGAGACGCCCTCTTCGGGCGTTACTGGGGTGCGATCAAGGACGTGCGCAACCTGCACTTCGAGCTCTGCTACTACCAGGGCATAGAGTTCGCCGTCGAGAGGGGGATGAGCCTCTTCGAGGCCGGGGCGCAGGGCGAGCACAAGCTGGCGCGCGGATTTCTGCCGGCCGTGATGTATAGTGCCCACGAAATCCGGCACCCGGCCTTCCGCCGCGCCATCGAGAATTACATAGCCGAGGAACGGGAGATGGTCTCTTACGAGCTGGCCGAGTACATGCAGCACGACCCGTACAAGGACTGAAGCCCGCGTCGCGCAGGGAACATGCCCTCGCGTATAATCCCCAAACAGGTGACAGAGATTGATGGGTTTATCTTCCACGCCGGTAGCTGATTCTCTGGAGCCGGGCTCGGCCGAGGAGCTTCGCCGGTTCGCACGGATACAGGAGCGGCTGAAGCCGCTGACGCGGCGTGTGATCTCCGAACCCCGCACTTCCCAGACAGTCGTCGTGGTTCCTAGCCTGACCCTCGATCTGGAGGAACTGGCGAAGATTCCGGGTTCCCACCACTACGAGGAACGTCTGCTATGCATGCTGATGCTTCTGCGTCTGCCCCGCACCCGCGTCGTCTACGTTACCAGCCAGCAGGTACCGAACGCCATAGTGGACTATTACCTGCACCTGCTTCCGGGCGTGCCATTGCGCCACGCCCGCAGCCGGTTGACGCTACTCTCATGCCACGACGCCTCAGACGTGCCGCTGACCCGCAAGATCCTGGACCGGCCGCGCCTGGTGGAGCGCATCCGATCTGCCGTCGTAGACCCGGATGCCGCCCACATCACCTGCTTCAATAGCACAGCGCTGGAGCGGAGCCTCGCCGTCCGGCTCGGCATTCCGCTCTACGGCAATGACCCGAAGCTGAACTACCTGGGCACCAAGAGCGGCAGCCGGGAGCTGTTCCGGGAGGCAGGCGTTCCGCTGCCAGACGGTTTCGAGCGCCTGCGCGACGCGGACGACATCGCCGGAGCCCTCACAGACCTCAAGCGCCAGCACCCAGACCTGCGACGCGCAGCGGTGAAGCTCGACGAGGGCTTCTCGGGCGAGGGCAACGCGGTGTTCCCCTTCGACGGTGCGCCGGAGGCGGGGGATCTCGCCAGGTGGGTCAAGAACGAACTACCCCGCCGCATGAAATTCGAGGCCGAAGGCGAGGCGTGGGACCGCTACCGGGTCAAGTTCGAGGAGATGGGCGGCATCGTAGAGTGCTGGATGGATGGGGAGGTGGTGCGTTCGCCCTCGGTGCAGTGCCGCATAAACGCGCTGGGCGACGCGACCGTCGTCTCCACCCACGACCAGGTGTTGGGCGGGCCTTCGGGCCAGATCTTCCTCGGCAGCACGTTCCCGGCGGACTCCGAGTACAGCAGGGACATCAAGGAGGCCGGAGAGCTGGTCGGAGCGGTGCTCGAGAAACGGGGGGCTTTGGGCCGCTTCGCCATAGACTTCATCTCCGTCAGGCGCGGGGATAGATGGGAGCACGCGGCCATCGAGATAAACCTCAGAAAAGGCGGCACGACACACCCGTACCTGATCCTGCGTTTCCTCACCGACGGGAAATACGATCCGGACGATGGCCTCTACTGCACTCCCACCGACAAACCCTGCTACTACTACGCTTCGGACAACCTGCAAAGTCCTGCATACAAGGGCCTGACCCCCGATGACCTGGTAGACATCGCGGTAGACAACGGCCTCCACTTCGACGGCGCCAGCCAGCAGGGGGTTGTGTTCCACCTGATCGGGGCCCTCTCCCAGTACGGTAAGCTCGGAACCGTCTGCATCAGCGACAGCCACGAAAACGCCCGCAGCCTATACCGCGACACCGTAGCCGTCCTCGACCGCGAGACCCGGAAGTAGCCGGCCAGACTCTCTCAGAGGACGAAGAGCGATACGTACATCAGGTAAACGAAGGCGGCGACGGCGAGCCCGGTGACCCCGGTGACCAGAACTTTCCCGGCCCAGGAGTGATCCCAGGTGAATCGGACGAACTGCAAGAACTGGCGCAGGCGCAGCTCGGTCTTGTCCAGTAGACGGGCTGCGGCCAGAACCTCGCCCGCGATCAGGGCGAACCCGATAATGGCGGTTCCCCAACCGAGTACGGGTAGCAAGCCGCCCACAGCGCTTGCGGCCACGAGCAAGATTCCCAGCGTAAGGTTGAATACCCTGCGCACGCCGAACCGCCCCCGACTGTCCTGCTGGCGCCGGTAGTAGCGTCCCTGAAAACGTTTGCCCGGCCTGCCCCTGCTAAAATCCTGCCAGATACGCCGGGCGAACTTCTTGAAGCGTTCGATCATCGTTGTGAAAACCTGCCCATTCTGTCGCCTATTTAAGCACGCTACGTTCTAGACGATTCCCAAGTTGCGTACACACTCTGGCGCATTCCTGGAAACCGTGCATTCGTTGTCTCGATGCGGTATACCAAAATCTCGGAAAATATACGAAAAGAGGAATGATGAACAGGGAGAACGGCACTTCTCGCATGGAGGTCGCGACGCTCGGTGGCGGATGCTTCTGGTGTCTGGAGGCGGTCTACGAGGAGCTGCGGGGCGTGGAGAAGGTGGAGTCCGGGTACTCGGGCGGGCACGTCCCGAACCCGACGTACCGGCAGGTGTGCTCGGAGACGACGGGGCACGCTGAGGTCGTGCAGGTAACGTTCGACCCGGAGGTTCTGTCGTTCCGGGATGTCCTGGAAGTGTTCTTCTCCATCCACGACCCGACGACGCTGAACCGCCAGGGCGCGGACGTGGGCGAGTCGTACCGCTCGGCCATCTTCTACCACGGCGAGGAGCAGCGGCGCGTCGCTGAAGAGGTCATCGCCGAACTCGGAGCGAAGGGGCTCTGGCGTGATCCAGTCGTGACCGAGGTGACGCCTTTCGACGAGTTCTACGTAGCCGAAGACTACCACCAGGAATATTTCAAGAACAACGCCTACCAGCCGTACTGCCAGGTCGTGATCGCCCCGAAGGTCGCCAGGTTCCGCAAGGAGCACCTCGACCGGCTGAAGGCGTAGCCGCGTATCCGGGTTGTTCCGATTCCCTGGACCAGTTATATTCGCGGTCTTGCTGACCGTGATTCTTGGCTCGTGCGGTGGGGGGCCGCGTTCACGGATGGAGCGGCCCGGGAGACGCGCTGTACCCGGCCCTCGTAATGCGCGGCGGAAAGCCCCGCGCTCGGCACGCCAGGCGGGCGCACCATCCAGCAGACGACGCCACAGATAATCACCAACCTTCTCGACTTCGACATGGACGTACAGCAGGCCGTCTCCCCACCCGCGCTTCAGCCACGTCGTCCCCGACTCCTCGTCGAAGATGGCATCCCAACATCTGTCCGCATCGGGCTATCCGTCCTCGGCCACGACGTGGTTCCTGCGGAATACCCACTCGGCAACGCGCACACCCTCACGGTCGAGTACGGCGAGAACGGAGAGCCCGTCCGCTTCACCGGAGCCGCTGACCTGCGCGGTGGAGGCCCGGCCGAGGGATACTGAGCGTGGATGGATCGTTTGAGGAGCGGTATCCGAACGTTACCGGGTGGGTACGGGACGGCTGGATCGAACTTGGCCGCGACGATTACAGCCGCTCGTTCATCCGGGTACTCGACATCGGCGGGATGATCTGGGAGGGAAAGCAGGAATACGAGACGGTGGACGAGGCTCTGGCTGAGGCCGAAGCGGCGATCACGGCGTGGTTGAAGGAGAACGGATGAACGCAGTCGTCAGGCTGGGCTCCAGCCTCCGGGGTCGTAGTGCAGATCGTATTCCTTCTCGAAGTCCGCTATGTAGTCGGACATATTGCCGATGGCCGGGGTTTCACCCTTCAAACCCCGCTGCCAGGCTTTCTTGTCCACCGTTCCGAGCACCCTGTACTCGTTGCCAATTGCGGCCGGATCCTGTCTCTCGAAGATGACGGCCAGCTCTTGCTCCAGCTCGTCCTGGTGGACGATGATGAACTGGCACCTGGTGCAGAATCTGCAGGTCTTGCCGAGGATGATCGGGTCCGTCCCATCCACGTGGATGAAGAGCACGAACTTACGTGGATGTGTCCGCTGCTCACATTTCGGGCATTTGCTGAATCGCGTTTCCCGATACGGGTTGAGCCCAAAAGAATACCGGGGCGGCCCTGATCTTGTCTTCCGTGGCATGTCAATCCTCCCCCGAACTGGAGCCGTTGGAACCGAGCCCGAAGAGGTCCGTCTCCTGCTGGCTGGTCTGGAGGGCTTCGATGAGTTCTTCGAGCCTGCCCATCTCCACCTTCATGCCGCCCTCGCCCGCGGGCGGCGGGTCGAGGGCGACGTACTCGGCCTGACCGCGGCATCCTTCGAGCACGGCGAGCAGCCCCGCTCCCGAGACCTCGACCGGCATCCAGCCCGGGCCGAAGTCCGCCGAATCCAGGAAAGCCTGGGCCTTCTCCGCCGAACCGAAGAGCGGCAAAGCGGGACGGTCGTCCACTAGGAAAACCAGCGGGTCCGCGCCTGGCGCGGCCTCCCGGAAAGGGAGCACGTACGGCGGCCCTATGTCCCTGGCTGGCATCAGGCGGGCCTCGGGGCCATCGTGACCAGGAGGATGAGGTTCTCATCGGTGTCGTTGCGGACGCCGTGCGCTTCTCCGGCGTGGGCCATCACCGCGTTGCCGGGCCCGAGAGCCTGTTCCTCGTCGCCGACGGTGAAGAGGCCGGAACCTTCGATCACGTAGTACACCTTGTCCGAGTCGTCGTGGGCGTGGATCTTCTGGCTCTGTCCGGGGAGCAGGCAGTACACGTCGTAGAACATGCGCCCCGAGTCGAAGAGGCTGTTCTTCGCCATCTTCTCATCGGAGAATGAGATGTGGTCCGAGATCCTCTTGCTGTCCATCAGTCCTCCCAGCACAAATACGTGGTCAACCGTAACTCTACCCGCTCCGGCTTGCTATGTAGCCCGTATGGTGCAAAATGCGCCGGGTAGCGCTGGCAAGGCCGGTCGCCCGGCCACAATGGAGGACGTCACGTGAGATTCCCAGCCGTCGAGTTACGATTGCCCGCCTGGATCGAGGATTTTCTCCCCGACCCGGACAAAACTTATCCTTCCCCGGAGGACCGGATGCACCTCGCCGTCGAACTCTCCCGGAAGAACGTGAAGCATGGGACCGGCGGGCCTTTCGGCGCTGCCATCTTCGAGCGGGACACGGGAAAACTCGTCGCGCCCGGCGTCAACCTGGTGGTCGTGGCGGGATGCTCGGCCTTTCACGCCGAGATGGTTGCCATCATGGTCGCCCAGAAAACGACGGGGAGCTTCGACCTCGGGGCGGAGGGTATGCCGGCGCACGAGATGGCCGCATCCACCGAACCGTGCGCCATGTGCCTCGGCGCGACGCCGTGGTCCGGCGTCAGGGGGCTCCTGTGCGGCGCCCGCGACGAGGACGCCGGGGCCATAGGTTTCGACGAGGGCCCGAAACCGCCCCGCTGGATGGACCGTCTCGAAGAGCGTGGCATCGCCGTCACACGCGACGTACTGCGCGAGGAGGCGGTCGGCGTGCTGCGACAGTACTCCACGGCCGGCGGTGAGATCTACAACGCCAGGGGCGGTGGCTGAAGGAGCCTAGACCACGAACTCCTTCGGGAACTCCGTCAGGTTGCGGCAGCCATCCTCGGTGACGACGACGAGGTCTTCGATGCGAACACCGCCCACCGCTGGATCGTAGATGCCGGGCTCGACGGTGACCACGTCGCCTGGGATCAACTCTTCGTCCGCGGTGGAGACACGGGGAGCCTCGTGGATCTCCAGCCCGACACCGTGCCCGGTCCCGTGGAAGAAGCCTTCCGTGAGCGGTTTGCCCTCTTCGCTATCGTGCTTGTCGGTCTTGTATCCGTGGCCGTGCAGCACGTCCGAGACGTTGCCGTGAACGTCCCTGCCGTTTACGCCGGCCCGGATCATGCCTAGCGCGACCTCCTGGCTCTCCAGTACCGCGTCATACATTTTCCGAGTTTCCGGTGACGGTTCACCCTTGACGAACGTGCGGGTCATGTCCGAGTAGTAGCGGGTCGAGAGGTCCATCGGGAAGATGTCTACGATGATCGTCTCCCCAACCTTCAGGGGACCGTGGCCGCGCTTGTGTGGGTCTGCGCCCTGGGGACCGCCCGCGACTATGGTGCCATCGGCCATGCAGCCGCGCCGCAGAAGCTCCACGTCTATCTCGCCGCGCAGGATCTCGCTCGTCAGCGTCTCGCCTTGCCAATAGAGGGCGTTTCCCGTTCCGATCTCCGATTCTTCGAGGATCGCCCGCGCGTGGGCGCAGGCCGCCTCGATATCCCGCTGGGTCTTCTCGATGTGGGAGATCTCATCCTCCGTCTTGGCGCGGCGACGGCCGTCGAAGAGCTGGCGGTCGGGTGTGATCTGCAGCCCGCGTTCGCGCAGCGCGTCGGCGTACACTACGGCCATGCCTGCGGGCACGATGATGGGAGAGCCGTTGACGCCAAGACGGTTCGTCAAGTTCGAGATCGCGGTGGCGTACGCCTTCGCGCCGCTCTTGAGTTCCCTGGCGAGCTTGATGATCTCCAGTTCCTCGTAGGAGAGAAGCTCGTCAACGGGCGCTTCCTTGCTGGCACGGCCGTACTCCAGGGATGAGACGGCCAGGTATTTCTTGCCGGATACGCGCAGGCAGATCACGGGATCCGGGGCGAGGAACCCGGAGAGATGGTAGGCGTCGGCGTCGTGCTCCGGCGCGCCTATCACGAGCAGGTTCTGTCCTTCGTCCTTCATGCGTCTCCCTTCGTGGAGCCGGGTCCTCTGCGGCGATCCATTCTACTACCGGATATGTAAACGGCGGCCGCTATTTGCGGCGGAGTCTCCTATATAATCCGGCTTCGATGGAGGAGAGGAACAACATGCGGGGAAGAATACAGGCGGCGCTTGACAAGGTACGCCCGGCGATGCAGGCCGACGGTGGGGACGCGCGCATCGTGGAGTGCGACGAAGACAAAGGTTCGGTGAGCATAGAGATGATCGGGGCCTGCAGCGGCTGCCCGCTCTCCCAGCTCGACTTCGTCTACGCCGTCGAGAGCCTGATCCGGCGCGAAGTCCCCGAGGTGCGCGAGATACAGGCCGTATAGATTTCAGCTATCTCCGTGGTCCGGGGCCTACTGGCGTTCCTGATGTTCGGCCTGCAGGAGGCCGGGAGGCAGGGCTTGGCGGGTGATGGAGAGGGCTTCTATGGCGCGTTTGCGGGCGCGGCGCAGCCCGATGCGTCGGACGAACGGGGCGTTCGGAGCCAGTTCGTTAACGAGGTGGGTCAGCGTGATCATGTCGTTCACGCAGGCGCGGTAGCCAAGGGCGCACATCTCCAGGCGCACCTCGGAGTCCGGCTCCTCTTCTAATGCGCGCCGGATCTCAGACGTCCGCTCGACGATGGAGTGCGAGATGTCCTCCGGTGAATCTTTGAGCTTGATCCGGGTTCTGTAGCCCGTGATCCTCTCCGGCGAGAGCCGCCACGCGCCCCGGGCGAGGGCGTCCCGCCGCGAACGCAGGATGAGCGCCAGGATCACCGTCACCGGCACCACCGGCGCGAAGACGAGCACCAGCGAGTCCGGCACGGCGAGCGGCAGAAGCAGAAGCAGCATGGCGATCTCGGCCGCCACAACCATTCCGACGTACCACTTGAACATTTTTCGACGTTTCCTCTCGCCACGAGCCTTGAACTTCATAGTCTAATTTTCGCCCCAAGATTTCGCAAGAACTTTTCGTCCCGCCAGCGCGGGCGGCTGGACAGACTGTGGAGACAGCACCGGCGACTACCGCCGAGCCCCCTGCCGTAGAGCCTGCTGGATGCGTGGTTCGTGCGCCTTGCCGCCCAGAACCCCGGGCTGATGCTGGATCTGCTGGGCCGTGTCATGCACGCCATCCCGCTCGTCCAGTCGTTGGATTTCCTGGATGAACGGCTCTCTGTGCGGGAACTGCGACCGCTTTTGAGGTCGTACCCCCCGACCGTATTCGGCAGACGGCTATCCTCAGGGACAGGAAGTGAGATGGCCCCCGGGGATCGCCGCCCGTCCCCGAAACACGGGCCACTCGAAGATCCGGACGAGAGCACCCGCTAGACGGCCTTCCCCAAGATCGCATCCCCGCCGGGTCGCGGGTGTGAACGCGGAAGCATTGCCCTTGCGCGACCGCCTGTATACTTCCCCCATGCCCGATTCCCCTGAGTTCGATCCCTCATGCCCCGGCAGCGCCGTTGCCGTGATAAGGAACGTGTTGCTAGACCCGCGTGGCTTCTACCGCGGTTTCTCCGCCGAAGGCCCGGTCAAAGAGCCCGCTCTCTTCGTCTTGCTCGTAGGCGGCGTGTCGGCCATTCTGTACATTCTGACCGGGCTCGTAACGGCGGCGGTATTCGGCGAGATAAGCCTTGTCCGAACCGGCCTCGCGGCGCTGGAGGCCGGAATCTTCGCGCTGGTCTCACCCGGCCTCGTGGGGGTGGCGGCAGCGGTATATTTGCTCTCGGTCAGCACGTTTCTCGGCCGGGTTTCGAACTTGCGGGAAATTTACCGGATGCTGGCCTACGCCTGCTCGGCCATGATTCTGGCCTGGATTCCGGTCGTGAACGCCATCGCCTTTACATACGCCCTGATGGTTGCGATGGGGATCGCCGTGAAGACGGTATACAAGATCCCCACGCTCACGGCCCTCGTGGTCTGCCTGGTCGGCTTCGTGCCCGTGGCCTCGGTTTTTATCTGGACCCAGATCGCGCTCGCCGGGCTTCTCTTCCGGTAATGTCTCGCGGAGTGCCTGGCGGAACGCGCCGCGTCAACGCCGCATGCTCGGTCAGGTCGCGTTCGATCCTCGCCCGCAAACCTTCCGGCAGACCGGATCTCCCGGCCGGGTTTCTGCCGTAGCGCCGTCGCAGTAGATCGCACGAGATGGTGAGGTACGCGCCGCGCACCGAGAGTTCGACCGGCACGGTCATCTCCCTGGGGAACAACTGGTACGCCAGATCCTCCCGCACTCCGAGCGCCGGCGCTTCCATCTCCCGCGCCCGCCGCATGGACAGGCGGCGATCCCACCTCTCCCGTAACAGCCGCATCCCCTCTGTGTCCGGGGCGACATTGAGCGGACCGGTCTCGAAGGGGTCCTCGGGCGTGAACCCGAAGGATTCCTCGAAGATGCGCGCTGTCCTGTTCGCCCCCCGGATGCGCAGGTATTCGTATTCGCTTCTAAGCAGGATAAGTTGCGCGTCGTAGTATGCGCCCAGGCCATCCTGTGCCGGGCGATGGGGATCACAGCCCTCTTTCGCCAAAGCCCGCTCCAGGGGCGCCCGCCGCCGCTGGTTCCGCAGACGTTCCCACAAGATCAGGCCGCCACCCGCCAGAAATCCTGCTACCACCGGGACGGCCGCAGCCGTCAGGGCGGTTCCCGGCGAGGCAGGAGCCCCGGCCCACCCCGTTCCAATGAAGAACCCGGAGGCGAGCACCATCGCCCCGCTCGTCAGAAGCGCCGTGAAGCCCAGCATCGCCGCCCGGTTCCGTCCTCCTTCCGCCGCAGCATAGAGCCGTCCCAGCTCGTGCCACAGCGCGAGGATGCGCTCCTCGCTGCTCTCCGGTGTCTCGGCGGTCCGCACGTGCTAGATTCTACAGCCCATGACCCCGCCGCATACCCCGGCACTCGCCGCCACCCTGACCAACGTCCTCAACCCGTTCGTGATCTTCACCGCGCTCTTCGCGCTCGTGGCTTTCACCCGGAGCCCCGCGCCCGAAGCCCTGCTCTATCTGGGCCTGGAACTCCTCGCGGCGGCGCTCGTGGTGCTGTACGTGCTCTTCATGCGGCGGCTGAGGCGGGTGGGGGACTTCTGGATCTCCGCCCGCGCCGAACGCCTCGTGCCCGCCATCTTCCTGCTCTCCGCCTTCGTCGGGCTGCTCGCGGCCCTGTGGCTCCTCGACGCCCCCAGTGTTCTACTGCGAACCACGCTCTCGATGGGCCTGGCGGCGACGGCTGTCGCCGCGATCACGCTTGTGTGGAAGGCCAGCGCCCACGCCGCCGTCGCCGGGCACGCGGCGGTAGCCGGGCCGCTCGTCCTCGGTCCTTTGGGTTTGATCTTCGTGCTCGTGCTACCGCTCGTGCTGTACGCCAGGGTCGGGCCGTGGGCGCACACGCTCCCGCAGGCCCTCGCGGGCACGACGGTCGGCGCGGTGTTCGCGGTCCTGTTCCTTGCATAGGAAAGAGCTCGGCAGCTCGGGTTCTACGATTCTCTTACCATCATCAGAGGATGCCTATGCATCATCAGGTACGCAGGGTTCCGCCAATTCCTGTAAGAACTCCGGTTTGAGATAGCGAGCCATGCCAGCGACTCGCTCCATATTCTGCTTCAGAGTCGAAAACGATATATAGCTGCAAATATCCTTCATCGCAGGAGTACGACGTGAGAAGGTTGGTCTGTTCACCTCTTTGATCACCTTGTTTCGACGCTCATCTGGAGCGACGAGGTAAAGAGGTATATTGAGGTTGGGCTGCATGGTTATCAGGTCTGACATCCTGAGCAAGCCCGAGTAGATTGATGTGGTGCTTTCTATCTCGAACGCCGCCACTATTGCATTACCCCTGAGCCACAGAACATCTATAAGCTCAATTGTCTCATTGGTGACCTCGTCGAATTGTAGAGGCAGTTCATTCTTCAATCGCGGGATTTCGGTAAACTTACGCCCATAAGCTTCACGACCACGGTCATTACGTGCTACCCAGACATCAAGACCCATGTCGCTGCCGAGTTTGAGTAGTTCCCATTGAATTTCAGTGTGTGCTGTTAGCTCTTTAGGGGGCTCTTCCTCAGAACGTTCCCCTCTTGGGAGGTCATTCTGCAAGACCTCTTGTTTCTGCTCTGCCATTTCTTCGGTTTCTGGCACAGTGAAGGAGCCGCTCTTGGCCTTCAATGCTTTAGGTCTTCGTGCCAATTTGGACTCATCTACTGGACGCTTGACAGGATTTTCTACCGATTCCATCACTGCATAAACAACAGCTTCCCCATCGGAGACTTTCCATCTCGCCGGAGAGCCGCGAACACGACCTGTCCAGGCATTAGGGCTCTTGAGATTCTGAAAGATGGTCAACTGCTCTTTGAGATCGAATATGGGAACGGCGGTTTCGGGAGTTAGGGCAGCAACCACTTCGACCTTGACCCGACACGGGAAAATCTCATCCTTCCATATCGGAGTCTCATCCCAGTAGGGTTCAGAGGTTGCTTCTAACACCCCAATGAATCGAGAAATGCCTGTCAAATAACAAAGGAAGTAGTCCCCTGGCTCGACTTGTTGCACCGACTTCCAACGCCGTTCGCGGAAACCAGTAACCGCAGCATCCGCATGAAGGAACTCCTGCCACGTAGTTCCCGTAAACAGATTCAACCAGTAGTTTGGAGCAGTAGCTATCGTGTTCCCCCATCCTGTAACTGTGATGCTCACGACACGATAGCACAAGAGTTGATCGAAGAACCGTGGTTATACGGCTGACCGTTAATGCAGTCAGCCGAGCCGAAGTCCTAGAAGTGACCCCACCGGGGTTCGAACCCGGGTTTTCGCCGTGAGAGGGCGATGTCCTTGGCCACTAGACGATGGGGCCGTGCCGTGAAGCGGAGCAGATTCTAGCTGATTACCCCATTATCGTCAAAGGGTTTGGTGCGGTTGGCTCCTGGCTCACCAACCGACTGCTGGCAGTCGAGAACGCGCCTTTCTAGGGGAGCAACTGTTGCTTCAGCGTCGCAGATAGCCATGCCTCATACTCGTCCGGTGCCCATCCCGACTCATCCACCAGCTCCCGGTAGACCTCCACCCGGCAGAGGGCCCGCAGGATCGCGGCGGCCCGATCTGGGAGAAGATCGGGATGAAGTGCATCTTTCATCCCCTCCACCACCCGATCCAACGCCGTTCTCCTTCCCCGCAGCGCTTCCTCCAGTTCGGCGGCAGCTTCCCGGTCGGCCGCCGCCGCACCCTGGTAAATGGAAACCAATGCGCCCCCAAACTCCCACTGGCGACGGTTGGCATGGGCCACCATCTCCATTCGCTGCTCGGGCTCGGGATGCCTGGCGGCTTCCTCATTGATCTCCCGCGCGTGCGTCTGTTCGTGCCAGGCCATCCTTATCTCCCTCAAGATGGCCCTCTTGTTCTTGAAGATCGCGTACACGGTGCTCACCGCCACTCCGGCTTCCTCGGCTATGGCATCCATCGTCGTCGCAGCGTATCCCCTCTCCACGAAGAGATTCCTGGCGGCGTTCGAGATCAGTCGCCGCGTCTCAAGCGCCTGCCTCTGACGATGGGTAAGCCCCGCTTCCCGACGAATTTCCCCAGATCTACCCAAACCCTCTCATCTCTCCCTTGCCTTCTCCACCTGAGTTATTGTAGGATTACTACATTTAGTGTAGCACAACTGAAAACAGGGGAAAGCGCAGGAGAGGCCACGATGGGCATAGAGAGCGACGTTGCGGGGGACGGTCGGCGTACCGCTGCTGATCTGGAGCGTTTCGAGACGGTGATCATCGGTGGCGGCCAGGCCGGGCTCTCGGTCGGCTACCATCTGAAGGTGCAGGGTCGTCCGTTCGTGATCCTGGAGGCGAACGAACGGATCGGCGACTCCTGGCGAAAGCGCTGGGACTCGCTCAGCCTGTTCACTCCTGCCTGCTACGATGGGCTGTCGGGTTGGCCATTCCCGGCGGATGGCTGGACTTTCCCGACGAAGGACGAGATGGCCGACTACCTGGAGGCGTACACGGAGCGCTTCGAGCTGCCGGTGCGAACAGGTGTCAGGGTAGAAGGTCTCTCGAAGAACGCGGGACAGTTCGTGGTGTCGGCGGGCGGAAAACTCTTCAAGGCTGACAACGTGGTGGTGGCGATGGCGGACTACCA
>Ga0081539_10000708_pt1 | contig 66782 bp, 51 predicted proteins | sample TabmetS4T2R2_FD_71023 | JGI IMG/M metagenome (GOLD analysis project Ga0081539, IMG submission 71023) | Tabebuia heterophylla rhizosphere microbial communities from the University of Puerto Rico - S4T2R2 | ecosystem: Host-associated > Plants > Roots > Rhizosphere ...
TGTAATAAGTAAGTTTTCCTGGCGTGTTATAAAAGTACATTCCGCAAGTCTTCTTATTTGATTACGATCAAGATTGCGGTCGGCATGATAATACATCTCCTCAACAGAAGCTTTATAGCGGAAATTTTTTCAAGGGGAGAAAAGGTTTTATCCACTTCCTGTCTAAGAGAATTGAAAATGTAGTTGATGAAAGCATATTTGTTGTAGTTGACCAAGAGCAGGCATTCCATAATACGGGGAGTGATGATTTCAGAGGATTTACGGAGCGATAATATTTTCTCAAGACGAGAGATATATTCTTTGAAATACATAAATCCGGAATAGTTGTAAGTATTTAGTGTGGTGGCGTTGAAAAAATCATCGGCAGGTTTAGTCATTAAATTGTACAGATTTGTATCGGCACAGAGCGACTGCAATTTATGTTTCAGGGTAAGATAACGCAGCCTTAGCTGATTTAAAGTGAGGGGATGAATAGAACAAAAATTGTAATTAAATGATGAAGCATATATTCCAAAATTGGATTGGATAAAAGACATCAGTTGTTCAATACTGTTTTGTGCCTGTATGTAAGATTGAATGATATGCTGATGGATTTCAGTTATTACGGGAGCTGACCTTATATCTGCAATATAGGTGGCGAGGGTGTCAAGAAGATTTATGCAACCGAGTTGAGCAGCATCTATACAACGCGATATTTGTTCTTTGGCGCCGGCAGTAGCAACCTGTTGCACCAGCTGCATTTTTGCTTCCTGATAAAGTGAGTGCTGATTGATAAAAATGGCGGGAGTGTAAGTGCCGCCGGTGACAGCTTTATTTAAAATATGAGGCTGAATCGTTTGAAAAATGAAATGATCCAACTGTTGTAAAGGATATTTCAAGATATTGGATTTAGTTTGAAAAAAAACCGTTCGTTCAGGATAATTGAACCGATGTTGAAGATAGAGGGAATGATTATAGAAAAGAGCAGTTACGTTACGGTAAAAGTGCGTAGGACTACGTAATTATCTAAAAAATGCCTGCCGGAATTTTTTATAGGATATTTTTATGGCGCTATTGCAAAATCAAAAAAGAAAGAGTAGGTTTATAGGTGTACCTAAAACCGGTGATAATGAAATATTTCCCCCGCTGTTCAAAGTGTTGTGAAGACATAAAAATAGCGACCGAAACGGATTGTCCAGCAACAATACAACATGTATAACACCAATGAGTTGATTATCAACAGCTATTTTTTAATTGCATTTCGTATAATAGCATAAATTTATGTATTGGCGATAACCCTATTGAAGGCCTTGCAGTACTCACTCTATTTATAAACCAACAAAATCTAACTTATGTCACTCTTAAAACTAATTACAGACACAAATCAGCCTCCCGCCCCTGCTGATTTTGACGTACAGGAAACTACGTTCTCATTCGATATTTTAGGGCGCTACACCTGCAATACCTGGCAGGAAGTAAAAGCCGGTCTTGATAATGGTGGATACCCTTTTGATGTTGTAATTATCGGTGCAGGAATGTTTGGCGCTTATGCTGCCGAGAAGATCTACAGGGCAGGCAAAAATATGGCGCTGCGTATTTTGCTTATTGATGCCGGAAGCTTTTTACTGCCATCGCATATTCAAAATCTGCCCCAGCGGCTGGGTGGAAAGATCGGTGGTGTTGACTCACTTAGAACAAGAGATGATGGAAAAGCCCAGAATGTAATATGGGGAATGCCGTGGATCAGTAATGAAGGATTTCCTGGATTAGCTTATTGTATCGGCGGCCGTTCGTTATTCTGGGGTGGATGGTCTCCCCGCTTAACTGTAGAAGATCTGGCAAACTGGCCGCCTGAAGTTAAAAATTATTTGATTGATAAACCTCTTCCACAAAAGGGCGCATATCTCATTACAGAAGAAGAAATTGGAGTTGAGCCAAGTACTGATTATATACGAAAAGCGAGTGCATATACAGCTCTGGATGCTGCGTTTACAGCAGCAATGGCAGGTCTTCCTGCTATTACAGAAGTTGATGAGGCGCCGCTTGCCGTTCAGGGATCTTCTCCGGAATCGGGTCTTTTTCCTTTCGATAAGTTCAGCAGTTGCCCTTTTTTAATAGATGCAATAAGAGATGATGTTGGTGTTAATAATGGTTTTGGCGATGTTAGCAGAAGATTTTTTTTATTGCCAAAAACACAGGTGCTGAAACTTAATAAACCCGGCACAAAGGTTACAAGCATAGACGTAAGCACAAATGGACAGACACAAAGAATTTTCCTTTCTCCTACATGTTCAATTATACTCGCAAATGGCACGATAGAGGCAACCAGGATAGCACTTGATTCATTTGGTATCGGTTCAATGCAGTTCGGCTCACCCCGTGTTGGAAACTTAATGGGTCATCTTCGCAGTAATATTATTGTAAGGGTTAAACGGTCTGCATTAGGACTTCCGACCCCCGCTACGGAACTTGAAACTACGGCGCATATTGTTCGTGGCGAGGCATTCAGCAGAAGATTTCATTTGCAGGTAACAGCCGCGGCAATTGCAGGAAATGACCCTGAAAAAAATATGTGGAATATGGTGCCTGATGTAGAATTGCAGGCAAACATGCTTGCCAAGCAGGATCCCGATTGGCTTGTTATTACTTTCAGAGGCATTGGAGAAATGGAAGATCAGCGAAGCCTGAATCCCGATCCTAATAAAAGCTGGATTGATCTAAGTAATGAAACAGACCGCTGGACCAACAGAAGAGCTTACGTAAACCTTGTTGTTACTGCTAACGATAAGAAACTATGGATTGAAATGGACAAGGCAGCTTTTGATTTAGCTACTGCAATAGCAGGCAATCCTGCTAACATTCAATATTGGAATGGAAGTGACTGGCAGAATCAACGTCCACAACCGGATGCAAATGGAAATGGATTCTGGCAGGATAAATTAGGAACAACACACCATGAAGCAGGAACGTTATTTATGGGAGATCCGGGAAGTTCCATCACGGATACCAATGGAAAATTTCATAACATAGACAACGTGTACGTAGCAGGGCCCGCAATATTTCCTACGCTTGGCTCTGCAAATCCTTCTTTAACTGCATTGTCTCTTGCAAGAAAAACGGTGCAGGCAATCGTAGCTAAAAACACTCCCGCAACTGATGCAGGTTTTACTCCATTGTCTTTAGCTTCCACTGATTGGAAAATGGTTTCGGCACAAGGCACAAACCCTTCAATAAAGAATTATGGAAATTTATTAGAAACAATAAAAGGATATGGATTGTATTGGTATATCAAGGAACAATTCTCCAATTTTATTTTAAAGCTTGATTGGAGAATAGGAAGAAGAGACGATAATTCCGGGGTTTATATTCGCATACCTGACCCTAATGTTCCAAATGCGCTGCAGCAGGCAGACAATCTTGGGCATGAAATTCAGATTGATGATCGCGGTTTTAATTCTCAGACAAATTCTGAAGGTGATTGGTTAAAAATTACAGGTGCCGTATACGATCTGCAGGCGCCATCATCACTTGCATCTAACCCTGTTGGAATATGGAATACCTATATTATTGAAGCTAACGGAACGCAAATAAAAGTAACATTAAACGGGCAGTTGGTTAATACTTATCAAAGCAACCGGCAACAAACCGGGTTCATTGCTTTGCAGGCACATCATGATACTTCCAGGGTACAATTTAGAAACATACAAATTAAAAAGCTGCCTTAAAACCCTATATCAAATATCAAAGGTTTTGCTTATGCATCTTGGGCACAAACTAAACAGTTCTGAACATGCTTGTCATTTACTGGTGATAAAGGTGTACCGCCAACAAAAGTATTTATGCAAGCAGGCTGGACGAAAAAGCAATCGGCAGCAAAAACTATAATAGACTCCCTTGCCTGACTCCGTCACGCAGGCAGGAGTTCGGGCTGGACATTAATAATTAAGCGGCAAATGTTATCTTCAACAATAAAACAATAATCAACTTCCCGATAAATCGGGACAGGTCGGTATCGGCGTGACGGAATGCTAATATCCTGCCATCGCAAATACCGAACGTTGTGCGGCATGGCAGAACACAGCTTCAAACTTAAGGCAGGACAATAACTCGAAGATTTTTAAAATATCGGTTTGCCGACGCTTCTTTGACAAAGGTTTTTGGTTTGCACCCGTTCACTGTTGACGGTTCGTTTTAATTCAAGCGGGACAAGACGCGACTCACAGTTTCAAAGTTGCTCATTTGTTGACACAACGTTTAAAGTGTAACATCGTATGACCTCACGCACGAGGAAAAATAAACGTTTGACATAAAACTGAACGACCAACATCAAGGCTTGACAGTGCGAAAGAAAGAAAAGTGCTGTATATCCCCGCCTGAATGACGCAGTCGGGCAGGTTTTCTTTCTTGATTTTTTCTTTGTTACTTTCTTTTGTATCAAGACAAAAGAAAGTAAATAGAGAGTTAGAAAACGTGAGCAAAGACAACAATGAGAACGACTTTGTCAGACTTTCTTTTTCGACGACTTCTTCTTGTTCAATGGAAGCCACGACTGCACAACAAAAGTATTTGCAATAGCCTCGCTCTTTGTAGTCTGTTACAAATAAAAACAACATCAACGCTATCCCCGCTCCCCCGCTCCCCATAGTCTTTCACAATAAAAAACAACTCAAGGCTATCCGTATGTCTGCGACTACGGATGCAAATAAGAGCCAGTCTCACGACTGGCTCTTAAAGAATTAACCGGTATTATTTGACTCAACGATTTTTTTAATGGCAAAAAAGCAATCGCTTAAAGCAATGAGACAATATATATCTTCTGAAAATTGAGATTTATTACTGCATTATTCGTGTTCCTTGCCCCGCAACAATTTGCCAGCGATCATTTGTTTTCACAAACACATCTGTCCACCGGTATTGACCACTTATGTCCATGTCTTTGATTTTACCTTTGTCCGTAGTTTTATAAGTTACCACCGCCGTATTACCATAAACCTGCACTTTCATGCTATCAATTTGCGATGACTCAAAGTTAAAATCACCTGCTTTCATACCTGCGATGTTTTGAGCTTTGTTGGTCACACCTCCTCCGGGATCAGTAAAGATGTAAGTTTCTGCTAAATACCGCTCAAAAGTAGATACATCCTTTTTTAGCAGGGAATTGGTAAGTTCGTGTTCAATGTTCATTAATGTTTGTTCAACTTGACCGGCGCAAATTGAAGAGGCTGCAATTGTCAGCGTAACGATAAAGAGGATTTGTTTCATGATGCATAGATTTAAATGAATAATAAAGTGTTTGATACTTAAGTATAGCTTTGAGCTTGCCGCATTGCAACAGTCATTAATAGTTAAGTTGCTATAACTCATTTAAGAAAATGATGTGCATTCATTTTCAGGATTTATAAACTGGAAAAAATACATTTACTATATTCCGGACTTATTTATGCAGATACCTGTTTTCTTGTTTTTCTTTAACTCATGTACGGACGAAGCAGTGCTAGAAGCGCAAAGATGAAAGTTAATCTTTTTTGCAGATAATTACAATACTTACTAATAATTTAAGCTTTGCCCGATCATCTCGCTCCCGTAGTCTGTTACAAGTAAAAAACAAAAAGCTGAAAAAAGAAATTCAAAAGATTATTTTTATACAAAAGCAATCAACTGCATGAAGGATGATGGTTATAAAATAAGAGACGAATTTGGTGTATTATCTAACGTTTGCTACAGTGCAATGGGTAGATGTTTTCAGCAGAAAAACTTATGTTGATATTGTACTTAACAGCTTAAAGTTTTGTATAGAAAATAAAGAATTGAAACTTTTTGCATGGTGCATTATGACAAACCATCTTCATCTTATAGCCCAATCATCAAAAAGGCGATCTTTCTGGAACATTAAGAGATTTCAAAAAATTTACTTCTTCAACATCGTAGAAGCCATAGAACAAAACAAAGAAGAAAGCAGAAAGAGTTGGATGCTTTGGATTTTTAAAAAAGCAGGAGAGAACAATAGCAGAAATAAAGATTATCAATTTTGGCAGCAGGATAATCATCCTATACAATTAACTACTCCATCATTTACTTTAGAAAAGCTCAACTACATTCATAACAATCCCGTAAAAGAAGGATTAGTTGAAAAACCAGAAGATTATTTACTAAGCAGCGCAAAAGATTATTGCGGAATGAAAAGTTTATTACCGATTGAGCATCTAACTGCTGCATATTCTTTGCGTTCCTGAACTCCAGTCGGAGACTGGTTTTTATTTTTACTCCGTAGTGTCCTGCGGAACACTACGGAGAGCAAATTGAACTGCTATTTGAAACACAAAGATGAAACACAGGTTTTATGGTTTTAGGTGTGTTTACCACAAGAGAATCTGCAGAGGAAACTATCGAAATAATCCGGAAGCTCATAAGAAATGAAGAAGGGAAGATATTGTTTTAAATACAAGATTGAATTTTTTTTAAAACAAAGCCTCCTTATGACTAAAGAGGCTTTGTATTTTGCGTACCTGTCCATTGAAGTAAATCGACAGGAATTCTAAGTTAGTGCCATTTTTGCTTAAGGAATTGCATCAATAAGGCGCTTAACGTTTCAACTTGTTTCTAAGATACGTGAGCAAGGTTGTAAGCAGAAAACTTACAACAGCGCCGATAGCTGCAAGGATTCAGAATGATAGACATTGTGTATTAAAACGCATGATTTGTGCATTTTTTAGGTAGTAGAATACTTTTACTTTTGCATCATTATTAACTAAAAAATAAAATAATGCATGCACAACTAATCACTTATCAATTAAACGATATTTCCCAATCGGAATATTTGAAACAAATGGTTGAACCAGACGCTCCAATTTTAGCAAATGTAAAAGGTCTTATCTCAAAGGTTTGGTTGGCAGACGAAGAAAAAAATACTTTTGGTGGCTTTTATTTGTGGGAAAACAAAACTGCAATGGAAGACTTCATGCATTCTGAAGTTGTAAAAGCTGTTGTAAGCAGACCGTTCGTAAAAAATGTATCCTCAGTAGACTATGAAGTAAACGAAAAGGCATCTTTAATAACTCGTGGACTGAAATAAAAGCAGTTTTTTTACAGAATTGCGGATGTACTACCACCAACAAAAGTATTTGCAATAGCAGGGCTTGACGGAAGTACAATCAGCAGCAAAACTTTAATCTCCGCCGCGCGGCGGACGGCCTTGACGTTAATAATTAATCAACAAATGTTATCTTCAGCAATAAAACATTAATCAACTTCCCGATAAATCGGGACAGGTCGGTATTGGCGTGACGGAACACAGAATATCCTGCCATCGCAAATATCGAGCCGTTGGCGGCATTTAACATTACAGCCGCTAAAACTTTACAAACTCAATATATAATAATTATCAAAATGGAAAATTCAACTCATCCAACTTTCGCCATGGTAAAATTTGCTATATAGAAATCGAAACTAATGACATTACCGAATCAGCATCATTTTATAATAAAGTTTTTGGCTGGAATATCAGAACCAGAAGTGACAATTCCACTGCCTTTGATGATGCTGTTAATGAGGTGAATCATTGCTAATGGCGGAAAAGCTATTGAGCCAATGAGTGGAACTGCCCCTGGATTTATAGCGACTTTTAGCGATTTGTCAGGAAATATTTTTGGGACTGGTCAGCAGTGATTTGCAAAAAATAAATTACATCAATGAACAACCAAACTACTCTATCAAAAATATTATCCTTCTTTTTAATAAAGATGATTGTAGGTGTTAGTGTTATTGTTTCACTGGTTGCTTTAATTGAATGGATACGCTCTTCAATGCTTGATAAAACGAATTTATCTAACGATTTAAAAGCATTAATTGTAGCAGTGATAGAAGCATTCATCGCCACAACAGGTTACATTTTAATTTTCAAGGCGTATGACAAAAGGCGCATTCATGAATTGAGTGCTGCAACATTCATTGATAATGCATTCATAGGTTTTTTGACAGGTATAATACTACAAGCGCTTTTCATTTTGATTATTTATTTAACCGGAACTTTTTTAATTCTTAATGTAAATCCTGTTTCAATACTGGTAAGCCCTTTTGCGTTTGCACTAACAGCTGGATTTGTAGCTGAAATTATAATGGTAGGAATTGTATTCCGTTTACTGGAAGAACAGACAGGAACCGTAACTGCGTTGCTTATATTTATCATTCTATTTGCTGTATTACACATAAATTCAAAGGGAGCAACTTTTATATCAGTTGGTGCAACAGCAATGCAGGCAGGCTTTATGCTTCCTGCAGCTTATGTGTTTAGCCGCAATTTATGGCTTCCTGTGTTTTTACATTTTGGGTGGGATTTTGCAGAGCCGGGAATCTTTGGGGGAATAAACCCAAGCACTTCAATCACCCAAGGTTTGTTGACAAGTAAAATTACCGGCAATTCTTTATTAACCGGCGGTGAAACCGGACCGCAAGACTCACTGTCATCATTATTGCTTTGTTTTCTTTTAGGAACTATCTTTCTAATATTGGCAAAACGAAAAAATAATCTAATAAAACCAGGGTGGCGAGCCACTGCAGCGTAATTGTGCCTTGCTCCCTGGCCCGTCTCACCATTAGACACCAAAGATTCAATCGCAGTAAAATTTTCACGGAAGATATTCGAATAACAAACAGTTAAATCACTATTGAGCATTGGAACATTCATAAACAAAGTTCTTTCACAATGCAATGGGATAAAGTTTAAAAGGAGAAACATAACTTTATGTAGGAATCACTTCTTCAAAGAGTTTCGAATAACCGTCAATGGAAGCGGGTTTATTAAGCCATTTAACTGCGCCCAATTGGAATAATTCCCTGTAGCTGTTTTTGTAAGAAGTTATGGTGTACATATATACCGGAACATTCTTCAGATTAGGCATGCTTTTTATCCTTTTCAAACATTCAGCTCCATTTTCTCCGGGCATGTTAACGTCTAAGAAAATTATATCAGGGTGAAAGTTTTCAAGGAGTGCGGTTGATGCGCCATTGTCAACCGACATACATGTTATCCGGCTATCGAATTGCTTTAGCGCAAAGCTGAATATATGATGTTCCGTCGGATCGTCATCAATAAGAACTACTCTTCTTGTCATGATGAATAGATAGGCTTTAATAAGTTAGCGTCAAAAAAAGTACCAATTGCTGCCACCGTTGAGTTATTGCGACTCTGTTTATTCACAGTGAACAAGTTAAAGGGTGAAAATAATATTCCCTTCTCCGCAGAGTTTCTCTACAGGTGGTGCATAGCCGAGGACTTTGCGGCATCGGAGCCGATAACAGCAATTTCATTACTTAAATTCTCTTTTATTGCCCCATGCTGGCGCAAGTATGTAGCTTAGCTTTTGAGGGGCAGCGTACTTGTGCTTGGCTCCTCGCTCTTATAATAAAACAACTTATCACTATCGCCGGTCTCTTCCGGGTGTTGAGTAACACCTCAAAAAGGCTCCACGCCAACGCTTCTGATTCAGCCGTAAAAAATGCGGGTTCAGCAGTAAAAAAGTAAAACTTACTTTCCTGAGAACGTAACTTCATAGATAAATGCTCTTTACTTAAAAACGCTCTCTATGAATCAAACTATACACCCCGCCTATGTTGGCACCTCCACACTTTTTACTGCAATGAGAAATAAGACAATAAAAAGAATTTCAGGAACAATATCCTTGATGATACTTTGTTCTTTATCCGCTTTTTCTCAATTAAACGAGTGGCAATATATACGTCCTTCAAATACCGGTATCGGCGGTGATTACAACCAGGTAGTAAACATTGACCGCTTTGGCATCAAATGGACAACAGGTTATATGCCTTTCTGGAGTGAAGGTTCCGTCGCACGGTTCGATGATTCTGTCTGGACGAATTGGTCAAACTTTGAAGGGTATATACCCGCAGACCGGGTCAACGCGATTGAATTTGACCACACCGACAGGGTTTGGGTAGGCACTGATTCAGGGCTTGCAGTATATGACGGCAAAACGTGGACAAAATATACAAAAGACAATACGTCTTTTACTTATTTCCAAGTGCGAAGTATTGCATTTGACAAGGATAACAACACATGGTTCACATTTGGTGAACTGGCAGGAGGAATTCGGGGGGGTGTTGCAAAATTCAATGGAACAACATTTACGATATACAACACCAGTAATTCCGGATTGCCGGCTGGGAGGTTCACCGAGCTAACCATTGATAAAAACAATGTTTTGTGGATAGGAGGCGAAGGAGGACTTACAAAATTCGATGGAGTAAACTGGAAGGTTTATACTGCAACCAATTCGGGTTTGTCAGAAACCTCCATTAAAGATATACAGATTGATTCTCTTAACAGAATGTGGGTGCTCGAAGATGCACATCTCGATATGTTTGATGGCTCGAAATGGACGCACTATAGCTCTGCAAATTCGCCCATGACGGATTTTAATTATTGTCTTGATGTAAAGGGAAATACACTCATTATCGGTTCATTATGGTCCCGTGCCTATATTCTGAAAAACAATATCTGGACAACCTACTATGCGCCTTACCACATATATGATGTAAGAATTGATGCAAAAGGTAACTATTGGATGTGCGGCATTGGGTTTCTTATAAAATTCAATGGTTTTACTTCGGTAACCTATACACGATATAACACCGGGTTGCCTGAATATTGGATGAATGACATTTATATTGATTCTAAAAATCGTAAATGGATATCCAATGGTAACGGCGGTGTTGATCTTTTTGATAAGCCAAAATGGAAAGATTATGGACCATGGAATAAAGGACTGTTTGCAAACCCGATTCCATATACTACTATTGGCGCAGCTACAGTTGAAGATAAATTTGGGGATATATGGATGGCTTATCATGGCGTGTATGGCGGTGTGGTGCAAATTCCTAACGGAAACGTTGATGACACTACAACTTGGATAAAATGGGAAAGCGCTAACGCCAAAGTAAATCTCCAATTTATCGAGTGCATCGGCTCTGACAGCAGTGGCAACATATGGGTAGGTATTGATGCAGGAGCATTAGTTCAAAAATATACAAGGTCAACCGGTAAATGGACAACTTATAATTTAACGGATATAGGGTTACCGGGCGGTAGCGATACACGGGTAAACTCTATCCAAACAGATGCGGCAGGCAGAGTTTGGATATGTGATGATGGAGGTATTGCAGTGTACGATAGAGGTTCATGGACTACTTATTCCTTTCTTAATTCAGGATTAAAAGGCTGGGGCGTCTATGATGTAGCGTTTGATAGCAAAGGAAATAAATGGATCGCTACAGATTCAGGACTATTCAAGTTTGATGGAGTTAACTGGACCGTATATGATAAGTCAAACTCGGGAATCATTGCAACGCATGTTGCTGCCGTTGCCGTAGGTACTAAAGACACTATCTACGCGGCAGCTTTCAACGTTACTCTTTGGCCCTACTATGGCGGTCTTTCTGTTTTTGACGGAAAAAATCGCTGGGAAAATTTTGCGCAAGGTAGTTCTCCCATACCTCATAAACAGGTGCAGGATGTGGAAATAGATAAATTTGGAAATGTATGGCTTGATTGTGAATCAATGGGGATTGCGATATATCACAAAGGTGGTATAATCGAGGACTCTTCGTCATGCATCGTCCCCGCACAAACGTTAGTAACAAATATCACCTCAACTTCCGCACGGTTAAACTGGACGGCGGTTGCATCTGCCACAAAATATCAGTTAAGATATAGAGCTGTGAATAGTTCAACCATAACCTCCGTGACTGTAAATACTAATTCCTATCTTTTAACAGGACTAGCACCCAATACAAAATATCAGTGGCAGGTGCGTACGAAATGCGGTCAAACATTTTCACCTTACACGTCTCTAAATAGTTTTAAAACGGCAACACTGCTAATTACAAATGATGAGGAAACGAACAATACGTTTGCAATATCAGATGTAAATATTTATCCTAACCCGGCGAGAAACTTTGTAACCATTTCATTCTCTGCCTCAAGCCAAAATGCTGTCTCTATAACAGTTGCTGACATGCAGGGAAAAATGTTGCTTCAAAAGACTTTGACTACAATTAGGGGTACCAACAATTTCACCATTGATATAAAAAGCTTCGCGAAAGGAACTTATATTTTGCGTCTTCAAAATGAAGGAGCTATTAAAGTGCAGAGGCTGATAAAATACTAAACGAGTGAATAACGGGAATCTTCATCAATGTTCTCTTGAAGTTGCCATAATACAACAGCTAATCAAAGAAATCCGGACACTGAAACGAAAGGAATTTTGTTAATAAACATAGCATCATCTTAAACAGTATGGCTAAAAAGAAGATGCAACAAACTATTAGGTATGAATTACTCCTACTCATCACCAAAAATATATAAGCGCTTATATAATTTATAAACTTAACCGAAATCCGAAGAACACTCCAAAACGTTGCTGTTTTTGTTCGGGCAATGGTCGCGGCAGCACACGCCAAATAAAATCTACACGGAAAAACCTAAGAATATTATCAACACCGGTTCCAACCTCCATATACATTTTGCCATTGAGTGATTTAAAAGGATAATTACCTACAAAATTGAGTTGCTTGTTTGTGTCGCTTAAATCGCCGGCAACAGCTTTTACTTCCCAAAACTGCCGCAGCTTTAGTTTACGTGTAAGTGCAATGTAGCGGAACAAACCACTACCCACATTATGCTCTATATTGAAGCCCGCATAACGATCGGTTAGGTATTCAAATCTGTTCATTAAATTAAACGAGTATTTGCTGTAGTAATACCAATCGTTGCCTGGTTGCTGCGCAAGAAATGGATAAGGCAAAGTGCCGAAAACTTTTCCTGCAAAAAGATTGTAATAAAGACTTCCATAAGGCGGTAGCTTTATATAATCAGAAACGGAGAGATCAATTTTATCGTAAGAGTAACTGCTGTTGAAAACACCTTTCCATCCATGCGCATATTTTAATTCAACGATAGGATAATCGCTGCCCAGACTATACCTGCTAAAATTGTCTTCAAGAAATCTTTCCTGATATGCATAACGTAAACGAATACCTGTTTCAAAATTGTTGAGCGGTTCACCGCTTTTTGTAGGAAAAAATTCTTTCGCAGGAAGATTCAGCAACGGTTGATAATCTTTATTTGTAACGCTCACTCCAATTGAAAAATCTTTGTAGGTATCAGAAAAAGCTTCAAACTTCTTTTCTTCCACCAATTGATATTTGCTTGGTGTATTTGGTTTGCGTAAAAACGACGCAAATAAATTATCACTCCCAAGTTGGTCGTAATACACCTGACCATTATCTATATCTTTTTTATAGGAGATAGTTATATAGCTCCACGGTTGCCTGCTGAACTGATATTTTATTTCAGCCTTTCCTTTAAACCGCTGATCTTTGGTTCCATAAGCAAGATATCCATGTAAATACCAATGCTCACTGAAATGCCTGTTTGTTCCAAGATCAAAGCGAACTCTTGTTCCTTCATAAACATTGCTTGTTAACCAATAATACCAAGGACCAATCACAAAATTGCCAATGTATTTTGTGCCTGTGGTTAAAAAATCAATTGTGTTTTTATAACGCACAAATGTTTTGTTTTTCCAAAGTGTGTCGAGCAGCGTATAAATATTTTTTTCGTTTTGACTCAACGGTTCAAAGCGATGGTTAACCCAAAACGAATCGGGCAAGTTTTGCGTGTGCGGCACAAGAACAATATCTTCAGTTGCCTTGCTCTTATCCAGTTCTTTTATTACCGAATCGCTGTTCACAATTACATTTCTGTAGGTTGTAGTTTTTCGCCCTTTCAATCCAACATGATTTTCACCCACAGGAGCAATATCAACAACAAATTTGTCTTTATACAAAAACCATGTTGTATCATTAATCAATTTATATTCCTGAATAAGCGATAAGCCTTTTACAAAATTTACATTCACGTCAAGAGAAGGTCGCAACGTAATTTTTTGAATGGCGAATGTTGTATCATTAATCCAGCAGTCACCATCAAAAGTATTTTCACCGGTACGCTTTGGCGTGAAAGAAAAATGCACCAATCTTCTTTTATTCATGTACTGCGTATCGAGCAAATGAAAGTTGTAAAAATTATCACCGTTATCTGCAAACGGGCTTATAAATGATTTATCAAAAACAGGAATTAAATTACTATAAACATTTATGTTCTGATATGTTGCACCCAACTGTTTCATCCAGCTTTCATTTGTAAAGCCGCTTGCATTTGTTGCTTTAATAACTTCCTTTGTTTTGTAAGGTTGTTTTTGATAATAAAAATCAGAGATTGTTTCAGTAAGATAAATGGGAAGAAAAGGTTGTTTCTCACTAACCGTATCAGTGTAATCAAAAATAAAATCCAACGGTTTCAGCACAAGATTTTTTTCAAGCCTTTCTTTGTTTACATTATTCAAATCAAGCTCCAGTTTATTATATACTTCATAAGCATAGTTATCGTAACGGCGTTTATCATTTTTATATTTGTTAGCAATAACTTTTCGCCAAAACCACAATGCACGATTGTATTTCGCTTTTACCACCACCTGGTGTTGCGGTGGCAGCACCTCCATGTAAATAGTTATTGATGCAGAATCTTTAATTTCTGTGAAAGGGATTAGTGTAGGTTTGTAGCCAACATTGTTTACTACAAGTGTATCTCCAAGCGGCCAGTTATTTAACTGAAAAACAAATTTGCCGAGAGAATCAGATAACACACCTGCACCGCTCTTTTTAAAAACCGCCGATGCATAAGGTATGGGCTCATCGCTTTGTTTATCAAGAATAACACCTTTCAGAATTTTTACCTGTGCGTGTGTAACATTTGCCAATGCTATAACACCAAAAATTAAAACAGTCAGTCTCTTCTTCATAACATATTGGTTTCAAAATTAGGCTCAATAAAACAAATGACTGTCAGCTTATGGATATACGGCTAAATAATTAATAGCAGTTTAACAGAATGTGAGTTTTTGTTTAAGAGGAAATTTTTTATGAACCCGGCGACACAACAAGTGGCATCGTCTGTTGCGTCGCAATTACTTTCTCTTTCTGAACTTTATTGAGCAGTATCAATCTTCAACTTTTTGATAATAACCATGAGACAGAGCTTTACAATATGTGATTAATCTCTTACGGAAAAATCTGCTCTAAAGATTATCATCTAATCATTCAACAAATAATTTTTTATAAACAAAACTGTTGCGTAAAACTGAAAGTCAATATTGTTCTTCTTTCTAAAACCATGACCTTCATCTTTTGCTTCAAGAAACCAAACATCTGTTCCATTCTTTTTTACAGTTTCAGCCATTTGAACAGATTCAGAAATAGGCACACGCGGATCATTGCCGCCTGCAACAATAAAAAGCGGCTTCTTTATTTTTGATGCGTTGTTTAAAGGAGAAATTTTTTCAAAGAAAGCAGCCATTGCAGTATCACGCTCATCACCATATTCCACACGACGAAGGTCGCGGCGATAACTTTCCGTATTCTTTAAAAAAGTATTGAAGTTCGATATACCAACCACATCGAGTGCGCAACGAATGCGATCATTATAATGCGTTGCCACTGCAAGCGTCATATAACCTCCGTAGCTGCCGCCGGTAACCATTATGCGGCTTGCATCAAGATCGGGTTGTTGTTGAATCCAATCGAGCAATGCACCAATATCCTGTACAGATTCTTCACGTTTCATTCCGTTATCCATTGCAACAAATGTTTTTCCATATCCGGTTGAACCTCTCACATTTGGTAATATTATTGCAACACCCAACTCATTCAGATAATAATTAGAGCGTCCCAAAAAAATTGGTTGCGACTGACCTTCAGGACCTCCATGAATGTTGATGATAACAGGTCGTTTACCCGTAAATTTTTTATTAGGCTTATAATAAAACCCACTTATCTCGCGGTTATCAAAACTTTTCCATGTGATAAGCTCGGGTATACTCAATTCCGATGCAACCATTCCGCCCAGTTCACTCTCTGTCCAGCGTGTAAGTTGTTGCGTTCTTGCATTCAACACATAAATATCACTTGGCGACCTTGCATTGTTGATGCCCAAAGCAAGATCTTTGTTATTATTGTGCCACTGCAAACTTGTTATAACGCCCACAGGAATATTCTTTACTTCTTTAAATGTCTGCGTGGCCACAGAAAGGAGATATAACTTTGAAACGCCTGCTTCATTGACGGTAAACGCAATTTGATTTCCATCTTTTGCAATGGCTGCATTATCTATATCCCAATGAATGGATGATGTGAGATAATTAATCTTTTTTGTATCAAGGTCTATGTATGCAAGGCGCTGAAATTCGTTATCCTTATCTGTTGTAAAATAAATTCCTTTTCCGTCTTTACTAAAAAAAGCAATTCCATAAGCTACATTCTTTTCACCTTCTGGAGTAAGTGAAGTTTTGTTTCCGCTTGCAGCATCCACAAGCCAAAGATGTGACTCATTAACAGAAATTCCTTCGCTTACCAAAAGTTGTTTATCATCGTTACTCCAATCTATAACAGCCCATCCGCCACCCTGCACCTGTAATATCATCTTATTTGTTTCGGGATGCAGCGGATCCATGATGTAAATATCTCTGTCTGCACCGTTACGTTTCGTTGAGCCATAGGCGATGAATTTACCTGCGTTGCTCCATGCAAGTCCACCATTTTGTGTGCGACCGCCATCGGTAAGCAATGTTACGTTTCCATCTTTAACATCGTACCGATATATCTGCGAGAACTCATTACCACCAACATCCTTTAGAAAAAGAAAATAGTTTCCATCAACCGGCTCATAAGTAGCAGTTGTAACAGGCTCATCATAAAATGTAATTTGAGTGCGTGCACCACCTGCCATCTTTAGAAGATGTATTTGATTGGTTGTACCAAATCGCGTTGTGATAAGCATTTCTCTTTTTACGGGGTGCCAGCTTGTAATTGCTGCTGCTCTTGCTTCGGTGTATTTTTTAACCGTTTGTGCGATTGAAACAGGAATGGATGGAATGCCTTGTACAACAAGGTTTGACGTTGGTTGAATAGTATCGGTTGTTTGCGCAAAAACGATTACAGGGAATAAGAGTAACCAAAGTGTTGCAAGGTTTTTTCGGGAGAGCATAAAAGATATTTTAATGAAGTGTAGTTTTTGATTTCATCCGACACACATATTCATTGCAATTTTCACGCAAGTTGTTTTACATTGATTAATGCGTCCCGAAATATTACCAGAAATTTTTACATATCCGAAATATCTGCCACTGTTTTCTTTTCGAGGATAGCAAGATTGGCATCACGTACTTCTATCATCACGCGGTTAAGACCACAATTTTTTTCGTCACAGTTTTTACATCGCTCATAAAAATGCAGGCTAACGCAGGGCAATAAAGCAATAGGACCATCAACCAAACGCAATACATCTGCAAGCAAAATTTTATGCGGATCTTTTGCAAGAAAATAGCCGCCACCCTTGCCCTTCTTGCTATCGAGAATGCCTGCCTTCTTTAATTCCAGCAAAATATTTTCGAGAAACTTTAGCGGTATGCGTTTCTTTCGCGCAATATCTGCAATAAGCACAGGACCTCGCTCATATTCATGCGAGAGATACATCAAAGCCTGAAATGCATATTGCGTTTTTTTAGAAAGCATGCTTTAGTTTGTTTGCAAAATAATAGATTTGTTGCTGTAAATAAATTCCAAACTTATGTAAACTTAACTTATGAAATCACAAGCACGAAAGAAATGGATTATCCTTGCTGCAGCATTGTTTTTTATTTGCATTAACGTTAAAGCTCAACGTCTTGTTTTTCTTTATGGGCATGCGATATATGGTACGCCCGTTGAAAAAAGTTTTAAAGATGGCTACAACACAGGCATCGGTGTTGAAGCAGGTGCAGGTGTTGGCTGGAAAAAAACTTTTATCGTCGGCACTGTCGGCTTCACAAATTTTTTTCATGAAAGTGGAAACCCTGCAGGCGACTTCCGTTATGTGCCTGTAAAGGGTGGCATTCGCCAATACATTTTTTTGAAAAACATTTATGTGCATGGCGATCTCGGACTTGGTAACATCAAAACAAAATATGGCTCCGATTCACGTTTTAGCGGAGATATTGGTGCGGGTGTTAAATTCACCGGTTTTGAAGCACAGCTTGATTACAATACTGTAACAGGAAAGAGTCCGGCTGCATCATGGATTGAATTGAAAGCAGGCTTTGCGATTGGATTGTGAGTAAGGTTGAAGGTTTGATGTTTGATGTTCGATGTTTGTTTGCTCGTTGTTTCTGCGAGTATTTATTTTTGGGGCGAGCTGCATTACTCCTATCGTTGTCTGTTGTGTCACTCCCTTGTACATTCTGAACTTCATTCAGCAAGGCGAACGGAAATGATTATTATTGACAATTCATGATCTACGGTTCGCGATTGGCGATTCACGATTAAATCCCCAGCACATCTTTCATAGTGAAGACACCTTTTTTGTCAATAATAAATTCAGCAGCAAGAACAGCGCCGGCAGCAAACCCTTTGCGGTTGTGCGCTGTATGAATTATTTCAATATCATCAATTGATGATTTGTATTTTACTTTATGTGTGCCCGGAGCGGGATCAATTCTTTCGCTGATTATTTCAAGCTCTTCGGCATTATCGCTGATGTGATTTACCCAAGCTTTTTTTGAGGTTACATATTGCAATACTTGTTCTGCAAGCGTTATAGCAGTTCCGCTTGGTGAATCTTTTTTTTGTGTGTGATGAATCTCTTCAAGCAACACATCATACTCATGATGATTTGCCATAAGTTTTGCAAGAAAAGTATTTAACTCAAAGAAGATATTTACACCAATACTGAAATTACTTGCATAAACAAAAGCGCCATTCTTATCAAGGCAATATTGTTTTACTTCATCAAATTTATCGAGCCAGCCTGTGGAGCCGCAAATCACCGGCACACCTGCATCAAAACATGTTTTTACATTGTCTGCTGCGCTGTGCGGTGATGTAAATTCTATAGCAACATCACTCTTTTGCAGATTTTCGATTGTAAACTCGTGTGCATTGGAAACATCAATGCGCAACACTATTTCATGACCTTTTTCCAAAGCTATTTCTTCAATGGCATGCCCCATTTTACCATAACCAATCAGTGCTATTTTCATTTTGATTTTTATGCGATTAATAAAAAATTTTGCAGCGCAAAGTAAAATATTTTTATGTAGCAAGCTTGAGAATGTATGGGACATCCTTCAAAAAAAAATCGCTGATGAATTACATCAACGATTAAAATTTTATCCCTGTGTTTTCATTTTCTATTACCAAAAAACTCTGCATATAAATTCCATGTTTTCCCTTCATCTTTTGAGCGCTCTGCGTACCACCGGAATGAATCTGTTTGAATGTCTCCAAAATTCCATCGTATCAAACTGCCGTCAAGATCTTTTCCTTCCTGTATAATTTCATTTCCTTTTTTATTTCCTATAAGTCTTCGCGGAACAGCACTCTGTGGTGGATTATAAAAATCAATTCTCCATGCTTTTATTTCGTAATCATAAACTCTGATGGTTATCCCGTAGCGGTTATCTTCTTTTGCAACCGGCGAATTACGTTGAGAACGCAATGGTGCTATAAAAACATCCTGAATTGCACGTCCTTCCAAAGTCCATGCAAAGTGCCATTCACCTTGCGCTGTTTTTTTAGAGCCATCAGGAAAATAAATAGTTCCCGGTCCTTCCCAACTGCCGATTAACCATGAATAAACAGAAGCTGCTTCTCCTAGCTCTGTTGAAGGACGATGTGATATTAAAGCTTCTTCAAAAACACTAAGTGCTGCATCGTTTGATAAATGTTCCGACTTTTTCATAAGTGAGTTTTTTGTAAAGTAAACCTAAGCGTTGTATGCGGAGAACATTTAAGAAATCTTGCGAATTTAAATATCACATCGTATCTGTAACCACACTATGAAGAAGCAGAAGCATTCGCTTATTATTTAGTTACTATAAGCTTTGAAATATTTACTTTCTCATTCACAATTACGCGTACTATATAAATACCGGGCGAAAAATGTTTGATGTTAATTGTTTTAGTATAAACACCGGCAGTTAAAAACGCATGAGATTGAAGCACTGCTTTACCCAACTGATCTGTTATTATTAACTGCACTGAAGATGCTTCATCTACATTGTATTGAATGCTGGCGTGATCTTTAGCAGGATTAGGAAAAATACGAAGAACAGTTTTTGAATTTACTTCAGATTGAATTTGATCTCTTGTCACAATTTGTTCAAGAGGTATAGAAATTCCAAAATCGCTCAAAGGTCTTCTCCATATACCATTAGCCGCTAATCCTGCAAATATGTATGTGCTGTTTGCTTCAATCCCTTGTACAGAATTGTTCGGTTCGGGATTAAATCCCTGACCTGCATTAACAAATGAATTACCCCTGTTATTTGAAAAATAAATACCCTCATTATTACCAATAAAAACATTGTTTGTGCCAATCACCTTTATTGCAAACCCTCCGGTATTTGGTGGAATGCCATTTCCTATTGCGCTAAATGAAAGTCCGTTATTAATAGAACGATAATTACCAAAAAAACCTCCACCATAAAAATGATCTATGCCATCGGAAGCCAATGCAATTATATCATCAAAAAAATTCTGCACGAATGTCCATGTAACTCCGTTATTTGTAGAGCGGTGAATTCCCGACTGAAAAGGAAACACTCCTTCTGCAACGCCTGCAACAGCCACATTTCCATTTGCTGCAATTGAGAAAGCCGAAATACGATCGCCGTTAAGATTAGAGGCATTCCATGTAAGTCCGTTATTTGTTGAATAATAAATTCCGTTTGTTGTGGCAAGTAAAATATTAGGGCCGCTTCTGGTGAAGCTATAATCGCATTCATAATTGCCAAATTGGGTATAGGGCAACCCTGCAATAATGTGCTTCCATGTTCGTCCATTATCTGCAGACCTGTAAAGTCCGTCTCCGCAAGTGCCTGCAAGGATTATATTGGGTGCAGGATTGAATAACGCATAAACATTAGCATTCGATAAGGTATCTTTATTATTTCTCGTTCCGATTTTTCTCCAAGCGTTTCCATTATTGATAGTTCCATAAATACCGTCGCTATGCGTTCCTGAAACAATCGTATCGTGAATGTTGAGTAAACTATTATCAATGCTCGATGCAGGGGGAAAACCTGCTATTGATTGTTTCCATGTGCGACCTGTATCTAAAGAACGGAAAACACCTAATTCGTCCATTCCCATTAAAAAAGTGTTTCCGCTTTGTGCAAAATAATTATTGAACCGCGTTCCAAAACGAAGTCCTGTTGCAGGAATTGATGACCACGTAATACCAATATCGGTTGATTTAAACATTCCTCTTTTCTCGCCGGTGTACACTACACCATTTGAGAAAGAAAAGCCAAGAAGTTCTGTAGTTTCATCTGCTAATAAGGGTTGAAAATTAGTAAATGTTCTGCCTCCGTTATATGAACGGAATATACCATTGCGGGCAGAAGCAAGTATCGTATCTCCTAACACCAAAAAGTGTTTAATTACGTAAAAAGCAGTGCTCCCTTGGTCAACAAACCAACTATTGCCAGCATTATTCGATTTGAATAAATAATTATCAGCTTCAACTATCAGCAAGCCATTTACATAACACATCGCGTAAATGGAGCTAAAGTCTAATGTGCCTCCATTAGCATTGGCCCAGGTGTTGCCTTGATCCGCTGAACGATAAACACCCTGCCCTGAAGTGCCCGCAAATAAAAACCCGCCTCCAATCACCATATTTGTCACCAACTTTGTTTGAATACCGTTGTTGGCAGCAACCCATGTAGTACCATTATTTGAAGAACGGTACACACCTTTGTTTGTACCTGCATACAGAAAAGTTTGATCTCTTGTAAAAGATAATACTGTAGCATTTTCTAAACCACTGTTTGCGGGTGTCCATGAAGCTCCCTGATCAGAAGATCTGAACACTCCTTTTGATGAAGTGCCCGCAAACAAAAATGATCCGCTATTAAAAAACACATTCACGTTAATCCCCGGAGGACCTGCTGTTTTTACCCATTGCGGATGCCCAACCCGATTAAAGAGGAATAAAAACTGCGAAAGGAAAATGATTTTAAATGCAATTCCTAATTTGAAAGAGGGTTTAAAATTTTTCATAACAATTAGTTTAAATTTCTGACCGGAGAATATAAAAAGGGTTCGAAAGGTTGCAGGACTCAGTATCTTTCAATGGATGGCAGGATTACTATAGTATAGAAACAGTTTTCTTTACAAAAAGGTTGCCTCGTCAATAAGATAAGGTTAACGATATATAATTAGGGATGCTTATTTTGCTTTACCAGTCTTCTTTCTTGCCTTTCTTTTCTTTGATGCCTGATGCGCCTGCTTTGAGAGAGCCTTGTGCGAAACAGACGACGTGCTTTCTTTCTTTAATGCCTTTATTCTTGCACGTGATCTTGTTTTAGAAACCGGTTCGTGTTTTTGCCCTTTTTCATAAGCGCTTTCAGCACTCTTTCTTGTTTTTTCCGAAACAGTTCCTTTCTTAGGCGGTTTCAATTTTACACCTGCTCGCCTTGCTTCATTTAAACCTATAGCAATCGCCTGTTTGGCAGATCTTGCACCATGTTCACCCCGGCGGATTTTTTTTATTTCTTCATGAACAAACTCTCCGGCTTGCGTTGCAGGTGCCTTGCCCTGGCGTTTTAGACGCTGTGCACGTTTTATTGTTTTCTTCTCCGGCATATTCAATTGGTTTATACAATAGTTATTACAACTGATGTGCCATAAAGTCTTGTTGTAAAAGTGTCTCTTTCGCATCTATAGATTTTTAACGGGGGAGATTTTTTTGCTTTCCATTCGTTATAGAGGCAAGTAACATCTTAAGATGTCTGCAGCCAATCGTTCATCTTTAACAATTAGAAGAAAAAACTTATTTAAAAAATTATGCATGAAAAAATTTTGAAGCACAATATTTGAAGGTAAAGAAAGACAAATCCTCTTTGCAAATGGCTAAGGAACAAGAATACACTATTGAAAATAAAGAATGGCTCAAATCTTTTCAGTGGATTATTAATAATGAATCCGCTGAAAGGGCAAAAGAAATTTTGGGTTTACTCGCCGGCAGAATTGCAGAAGATAACATTTCATCTCTAAAGCAATTCAACACGCCTTATGTAAATACGCTGCCATCAATAAAAGAATCAGAATATCCCGGCAATCTTGAAATTGAAAAAAGACTCACCGCTATTATTCGCTGGAATGCTATGGCAATGGTCGTAAAGGCGAACAAAAGAAACAAAGGCATTGGCGGACATATTTCTACTTATGCATCAGCCGCAGATCTTTTTGAAGTGGGCTTCAATCATTTTTTTAAAATTACTTATGGCGATGCCGATATGATTTATTTTCAGGGTCACGCTTCGCCGGGTGTATATGCACGCTCTTTTGTTGAAAGAAGATTTGATAAAGAAGCCTTAGATAATTTTCGTTTAGAAGTTCAATCAAACAAAGGTCTCTCCTCCTATCCGCATCCTCGCCTGATGAAAAACTACTGGCAATTTCCAAGCGTGTCTATGGGACTCTCACCGATCCAGGCAATTTATCAGGCAAGGTTTTGCAAGTATCTTGAGAACAGATCACTCAAAGAAAAAAGCAATCAACGGGTTTGGGTATTTATTGGTGATGGAGAAATAGATGAGCCGGAATCTCTTGGTGCAATCACTGTTGCAGCGAGAGAAAAATTAAACAATCTGATCTTTGTTATCAACTGTAATCTTCAAAGACTCGACGGTCCCGTACGAGGTAACGGAAAAGTTATTCAGGAGCTTGAAGCAATTTTCAGAGGTGCAGGATGGAACGTAATAAAAGTTTTGTGGGGAAGCGGATGGGATGTTTTGTTTGAAAAAGATAAAGAAGGAATTCTTGTTGATGTTTTGAATAAAACACTTGATGGACAGTTTCAAAAATATGCCGCCTCTGACTCAACATATTTTCGCGAACATTTCTTCGCACAAAATGATAAATTAAAAAAATTTGCAGAAGAACTTTCTGATGACGATATAAAAAATCTTCGACCCGGTGGACATGATCCCGTAAAGATTTACCAAGCTTATAAAGCTGCGATAGAATATGAAGATGGCCCCACTGTTATTCTTGCACAAACGGTGAAAGGATATGGGCAAGGAAAAGCGGGCGAGGCAAGCAACGTAGCGCATCAGCAAAAAATTTTGAATGAAGAACAACTTAAATATTTCAGAGACAGATTCGATGTACCGGTAAGAGATGAGGATATCAAATATGTTCCTTATTATTTGCCCGAGGAAAATAGCGAAGAGTATAAATATTTATTGGAGTGCAGACAAAAACTTGGCGGTTTTTTACCTCAACGTGAAAACAAAGCTCAACCTCTTTTAATGCCCGAAGAAAAAATCTTTGAAAGATTTTATCAAGGTTCAAAAGATAAGAAGGCACCGACAACAATTGTTGTAGTACAATTGCTTTCTGCACTCTTGAAAGATAAAAATATCGGGAAATTTGTTGTGCCCATCATTCCCGATGAGTCACGCACATTTGGTTTGGATTCATTGTTTAGTCAGGCAGGAATTTATTCAAGTGTTGGGCAAAACTATGAGCCTGTTGATAAAGAAAATCTTCTTCATTACAAGGAAGAAAAAACCGGTGTTATAATAGAAGAAGGTATTACCGAAGCAGGCTCAATGGCTACACTTATTGCAGCCGGAACGGCGTATGCGAATCATGGCATCAACATTATTCCTGTCTTTTTCTTTTACTCTATGTTTGGCTTTCAACGCATAGGCGATGTTGTATGGGCAGCCGCAGATGCACGTGCAAGAGGCTTTATGATCGGTGGAGTATCTGGCAGAACTTCTCTTGCAGGTGAAGGGTTACAGCATTGCGATGCACAAAGTCATGTATATGCATTGGCATACCCGAATATAAAAGCTTATGATCCTGCTTTTGCGTATGAGGTAGCAGTAATATTTCGCGAAGGAATAAGACACATGTTTGTTGAGCAGAAGGATTGGATTTATTACATCACCATAATGAATGACTCTTATATAATGCCACCAAAGTCGAGTGAACAAGGAATTGATGAGGATATTATAAACGGTATGTATTGTTTTAAAAGATCAACAAAAGAAAATAAAGACAAAGAGAAAATACATCTTTTAGGCAGCGGGGCAATAATGCCCGAAGTAATAAAAGCTGCAGAAATGCTTGAAGAGAAATTTGATTTTTCTGTTGATGTTTGGAGTGTTACAAGTTATAAACAACTCTACGATAATGCAAACAATGTTGAACATGGTAACAGATGGGCTGACGAACATTTTAAGTTGAAGTCACATATTGAAAAATGTTTTCCGCATGGTAATGAGAAAAGTTTATTTGTAGCTGCATGTGATTATTTAAAAGCATTACCACTTTCTGTTGCTAAATGGTTTCCGGGAAAATTTATTGCATTGGGAGCAGACGGTTTTGGAAGAAGTGATACCAACGCGGCGTTACGTGATTTCTTTGAAGTGGATGCAAAACATATTGTTTATGCGGCACTATTTGGTTTATATGAAGAAGGTAAATTTAGCAGAGAAGAATTATTGAAAGCGATGAAGACTTTAGGCATTGATAGAAATAAATTATACAATCCTGCTGATGCTTTATGATTTTTCACAAGGCACGAAGACATGTGTTTTTTTATTCTGTGTCAAAAATTATTATTGCCTTCGTGCTTTTGCAGCATTCAAAAAAAAACAATTTATGGAGAAGGAAATAAAATTACCCAAAGTTGCAGAGGGCGTTGAATCAGCCACTGTTACAGACATATTGGTAAAGGAAGGAGATACGATTGAAAAAGGACAATCTGTAATTGTAGTGGAGAGTGATAAAGCTTCCGCTGAAGTGCCTTCAGAAGAAGCGGGCAAAGTAAAAACCATCAGTGTAAAAAAAGATGCAGAAATAAAACCCGGTGATGTGATATTGATTTTGGAAACTGAAGAAAAAAAACAAGAGAATCAACCCGAAAAAGAAGGAGAAAAAAAACCGGAGAAGGAACCTGAAAAAGAAGAAGATCCAAAAAAGAAAGAAAAATCTGAAGAAAAAACTGAAGAAAAAAAACCTGTGGAGGAACAAATAAAAGTTGAAGCAAAAGAAGCGACACAAAAACCTAAAGAAGAAAAAAAAGAAGAACTTCAAGAAGAAAAAAAAGAATCGAAGGAAGAAGCCAAAGAAAAAACCACGGAAGAAATTGCTGCGATACCAAATGCATTAAGATTGGCGAGGGAGTTAGGAATTAATATTAATGATGTAAAAGGGAGTGGTGCCCAAGGAAAGATTTTAGAAGAAGATGTAATAGCGTATGCAAGAGAAATAATCCAGAACAAAGTAAAAGACGCAGCAGTTGAAGAAGATCCATTGCCTGATTTCTCAAAATGGGGTGCTGTTGAAAAACTACCGCTTAAAAGTATAAGAAAAGCAACGGCAAAAAGAACTGCGGTATCATGGCACGTTATTCCGCATGTAACACATTTTGATGAAGCAGAAATTTCACAGATCGAAGAACTGCAGAAAAATAAAAATCACCTTGCCGAAAAACAGGGAGGCAAGTTAACCGTCACTTCTATTCTATTAAAAATATTGGCAGAAGCACTTAAAGAGTTTCCTAAATTCAATGCTTCGATTGATATAAAAAATGAAGAGATCATTCTTAAGAAATATATTCATATTGGTGTTGCTGTTGATACGGAACGCGGCTTGCTTGTTCCCGTTGTCCGGGATGTTGACAAAAAAAATTTGATTGATATTTCCGTTGAGCTAACAGAGTTGTCGGAGAAGGCACGTGAAGGAAAATTATCTGCCGATGAAATGAATGGTGGAAGTTTTGTTATTTCAAATGTTGGCGGTATTGGCGGTACCAATTTTACACAACTTATTTATCATCCGCAAGTCGCAATTCTGGGAGTGGCAAAAGCAAAAACACAACCTCTATTTGAAGATGGGGAATTTAAACCTAAGTTGATGATTCCGTTATCGCTAAGCTATGATCACCGTTTGATTGACGGCGCTGATGCGGCGCGTTTCCTCCGGTGGATTTGCGAAGTAATTGAAAATCCTTTGAACATGTTTATTGAAGAGTAATTTGAAGCTCTCTGCATTACAGAGCAGCAAATAATTATTTAAAGAAGAAATGCAAAATATTACCACATAGCGGCAATTTTCATTAGGGCATTTTTTAAAGAGATCGATTGTAAAGGTGTCACCCTTAATAAAGCTATTGTTTTTGCAGGTTTCTTTTTCAGTATTGGTCTGCGGAAATCATTAAGTGGCAGTCGAGCTACATTCCTCGTTTCTGATTTATATAATTCATAAAGTTCAAATATAAGCTTGTGGTCCTTGGTACTAATTTTCAATGGATGCTTCATATAGGTTGGTTTTTCATTCAAAGAAGAAAGGGCTAAGGCTGTATTTTTGGTAATCATATTGGTACAGAGTTTTAAGATTAAATGAATTTACTATTCTTCCTATTGTGCGACAAAAAAAATCGGTGAACGTTTGATGACTGTCTTTGAAAAAATTAGCGCGTTAATAAAATTCATGCAGGTTATACGCATGTAAACGGAAGCTTGCAATTAATACAACAGGACATTATCCGATAAAAGAATCAGATTATGCATGGGAGCTTGAATTTCCAAAAGGTTTGCAAGAAGTTACAGGTGCAGATGAAAGATGGAAAAGTGCAAACTCCGTAATACAGTCTCTCCTCTCTATGATTGAATCTTGGCGATAAACTTTGACGAAATGTGTCTGCCGAAAAGAATTCAATAAGTACACGAGTGCTACGCAATGACAATAGATGATGCTATGAAAAGCAAAAGCCGGGTTCATAAAAATACAGCAAATAAAAAACCCCTGCATCGCTGCAAGGGTTGAGGGGCGAGGGTTGAAAAAAGGGTTAACTGTCAGGCCACTTGCATATACTTGCTGTCTTCTGAAACTTCTTTCTTTGTCATACTTTTTATAAATTCAACCTCTTGCACATCATAAGGTTCACCGTTGTATTTGAATATGTCGTGAAACCATATTTCAGGTTCACTTTTATACTCGGTTTCCCATGAATCCCAAGGGCAATGTGTTTGTGTTTTACCTGAAACAAGTCCCCAGTTATAAGCACCAACATTGTGTTTCTTCAACACAGGCATCACTTCTTTAAACGTGCATTTAAAGGGACGTGCCATATATTCCGTACATAAGATGGGACGGTTAAATTGCTTGAGTGACAAAATTCTTTTTTCGAGATTTTGTTTGTTCTCGTAACAGTGAAAACTAATGATATCGGAATGCGAGAACATGTAATTATCAAGTACAGAAAGGCTTGAAGTATCTCTCCAATTCCATGGCGCTGCAGTTAACGGTTGAATAGGATCAACAACACGTACCCAGTTAATTGTTTTCTTCAGAAGTTGCATGGAGAGTTCTGCCTTGTGTAAGTCATATTCAGTGTCTTTGTAGCTGCCAAGGTTTGTGTTATCGGGCTCATTAAACACATCCCAAACCAACACTCTTGGGTCGTTTTTAAATCTTTCAACAACACCCTGAATATATTCCCGCAAAGAATCATGGCTCGAAGTATCGTTCAACACTTCATAACCCGGACTTTGTACCCAGCCGGAGTTGTGAATATTTGCTTTGGGCTTGGGTTGTTTGCCTAACTTGGGATAAGGATCCCAAACAGCATCAAACAACACAAACATTGTTTTTATTCCGAAGCTGTCGGCAACAGCAAGGAACTGATCAATGCGCCATAAAAAACCCGGCGCATCCTGTTCCCACAACAAGTGATGTAAAAACACTCTCACCGTATTAAAGCCAAGCTCTTTAGCCCAGCCTAATTCTAATTTAATGCGCGGAAGATCAAATGTATCGGCTTGCCACATTTCCAATTGATTAATGGCGGTGCCGGGTATATAATTGCAGCCTGCTATCCATCCATTTTTCTCGTACCATTCGTTGGCTCTTTCTGCCGACCATCTGTAGGCTAATTCCGAATCGAGTTGAAAAAAACCATTGACTATTTGAGTACCGTTCATATAAGGATAATTGATTAAAAGCATCTGCTTCTCTGACATAAAATAACGACCAAAATTGCATTCGCTTACTTGCCTAAACTTGTTAAAAGGATAATTTAATCGCAATTAAAGGTTGTGCTTAAAGATGAAAACCGTGCTTCAAAAAAATTGTATCTGGCCAATGCTTAATTCTGTTGTGTAAGCTATTTATTATAACGAAGAAAAAACGCATTGCACATACTTCTCCTGAAATTGTTGATAAAAACTGTACATTGGTTTATTAAAAATATAGATAGTGACTTAAAGAAATTTAAGCAGTGAAATAAAATCGGGAGGCTGATTTCGTAAGGCTGAAGATTGTTTTTACTAACCGGGCATCAATAAAAAAAGAATGTGTTGTTAATGCAGTTTTTATGATCAATCAAACTGAAAACAAAAAGGCCGCTCACATCAGAACGGCCTGTTATAATTTTTTACATTACTTTTTTATTCCTTAATTATCTTTTGTGAAAATATAGCTTTATTGTTTTGCAATACCTGCACCATATAAGCTCCTGCCTTGAAATCTTTACCAAACTTTACAAAGCTGCTGCTTGTAGCAAGGGTAGTAATTAATTTACCCTGCATATCTGTTACACGAACTATTGTCTGTGCATTAGACACGGGTAAATTAACAACAAATTCTTCTTTACTTGGATTAGGGAATACCCGTGCAGACGGTGCAGATACAGTAGCATCAGCAATGTTGGAAGAAGAAGTTTGATACACAAATGAACCTTTTGTATTTCCCTGAAATACTTCAACAGCGCCATCATTATTTATATCAACCCAGCGCAGAGGTGCGTATGCATAACGATCCTCGCTTTTATTTTGAAACAGTGGTTTATCATTGCTTATTCCTATGAATGCGGGCTTTCCTACAGTACCAACGTTTTTGTAATAAGTAGTATTCACAAACAAGTCCGGCAAACCATCTTTATTCCAATCGTAAAAAGATACGTTGTACATTCCTTTATTGAATACAACAGAACTAAAAGGATCTTCTGAAGCATTAACATGCACAAAAGATGGATTGTGTACATCGCCTGTATTTTTAAAATAATTTTCATTTCCATCTTCATCAGAAACAAGACAATCATAGTCGCCGTCACCGTCCACATCTGCAAATGAAGGGCTTGCAACGCCCGAAGCCCAAAATTTGACTCCGCTTAAGGGATTAAACGCGGCTGATTGTTTTTCAAGTACAGGATGCGTCGCTGTTCCTGTGTTTTTATAATACATAATAGCGCCTGTGGTGCCTTCACCAATAAAGCAATCATAATCACCATCGCCATCAATGTCTATAAAAAAAGGAATCGAAAGTGCATTCGCAGCAACTTTACTTAATGCATTAGCATCACCTGTTACCTGTTTAAATTGAGGATTTTTGTTAGTGCCGTCGTTACGGTAAAAATAAATTTGCGCGGCACGAACATTTGAGTATTCGCCACTAAAGCAATCGAGATCACCATCGCCGTCAATATCTATAAAAAAAGGATGACTTTCTTTGTTGGATGCAATTACGAAATTCTTTAGCGGATTGTTTTGACTGTTTACAGCAAAAGCTTTTTGCTGTGCAGAAATTTGAATACAAGAGAATGCGACAACACATAACACGCAGCAAAGTTTTAGAGTTGTGTATCTCATGGTACGGGAGATTGAGTAAAGTTTCATAGAAAACATATTATCAAAGGTTATAAATGAATAAAGGGCACCACTGCGGATATAGGATTGATGTGAAAATAAAATTAGCTCATTTTTTGCTCACAACGCAACTTTTTTTGGGTTTTTGAAGTAAGAATTTTTTTTAAAATACTCAAGCTGTCTATATGGCTGAAGAAAAGTTATTGATTTTATTTTTTCAGGATTTTATTAAAAGAAACTGGGATGATTTGCATCTCTAATGGGAATGAAACAGCCAAGTTGCAATATTTCTTTCACTATAATCTTAAAGTTTTCTCGAATTACTTGCTATATACATTGAAAAAGCTGCAATTGCTATATCCTTTAAGAAATTTATGTAGGATAGTTGTTTCATTTCAACATCTCCGGAGTGCAAATAATTCGGAAGATGAATTGTCAATGCAAACAGGAATAAAAGCAACGCGAGAAGATAGCCTGCTAATTTCACCTGCATATGAAAAATAAATGCAATTGCGGCGAGAATGAAAGCAACACCTACAATATAAAACCATATATCGCCGCCCGGCAAAAACGACGGAATATAATTTACAAGATTTTCTGGTTTTAGAAAATGATAAATTCCATAGGCAGCCAGAACAATTCCTAAAATTATTATGGCAATTCGGGAGATTATAGCTTCTTTCATAATGGGAGTATTTTTTGGCACTATTAAGTTACCGATTTTTTTCATTCAGGCGATTTATTTCTATATGTTATTATGGAGAAATCAACTAATAAAGCGTATAAGTCTTTAGAATATGTGCAATTAAAACTCAGGGAGAACTACCCATCGGCTTCATTAAAAAATAAAGCGAATCTTTTTGATCCGCTTTTATAATTATTATTATTATTTATATCATTCAAACATCATTTAATCACCGGTTCTTTGTATTATTCCGCCGCCAATTACTTCATCACCTTCATAGAACACCGCGCTTTGTCCGGGTGCGATACTCTTTACATTTTCGTAAAAGCGAACACGAATACCGCCATCACCGTTATACAAATTGCTTAATGCACCCTTGTCTTTGTAGCGGATTTTTGTAAGCGCTTCCATTCCATCAATAATGCCATCATACTTTATCCAGTTGAGTTTGCGCACAAGCATTTCGGTTTGTTCAAGATCGGTTTCATCTCCAAGTGTTACAGTATTTGATGAAGGATCAATAGAAGTAACATACATGGGTTTGCCAAAAGCAATGTTCAAACCCTTACGCTGACCAATCGTATAAAACGGATAACCTTTATGCTCACCAAGTTTCTTTCCATGCTTATCAACAAACCAGCCCCCGGCAATTTTTTCTTCAAGACCTTCCACACGACGCTTTAAAAATCCGCGGTAATCGTTATCCGGAACAAAACAAATTTCGTAGCTCTCACTTTTCTTCGCCAGTTCGGGATATCCATAGTCTAATGCCATTTGACGAATCTGTGTTTTGCGATATTTTCCGAGGGGCATCATTGTCCTTGACAGCAATTCCTGATCAAGTCCCCACAATACATAACTCTGATCTTTTGTTTCATCAATACCTTTACTTATCACGTATCTTCCGGTTTCACTGCGGTAAATATTTGCGTAATGACCGGTTGAAATATAGTCGCAGTCAAGTGCATCGGCTCGTTTCAATAGCGCACGCCATTTTATATGTGTGTTACACATCACACATGGATTGGGTGTACTTCCGGCAAGATACTCTTCAACAAAATTTTCGATTACAAAATCGCCAAACTCTTCACGTATATCAAGAATAAAGTGCGGAAAGCCATGTTGCACCGCCGCTGCACGTGCATCATTAAAGCTGTCGAGGTTGCAACAACCCGTTTCTTTATGACTTCCGCCGCTGGTTGCGTAATCCCATGTTTTCATAGTAATGCCCACCACATTGTAACCTTCGTCGTGGAGCATAAGTGCCGTAACGGTACTGTCTATACCGCCACTCATTGCCACTAAAACTTTTCCTTTACTGCTCATTGTAAACCTCCATTCACTCAACTGCTTTAAATAAAAAGCGCAAAGATAATCGAAAGCAATGAGTGATGAATATGAGCAGTGAATAATGATTTCGTATTAGGAAATTTTTATGCACCAAATTGTATTATCGCAATGAGACTTCTCTTCTATAAAAAAAGACGAAATTTTTAAGTTAAGTCCCAACCACATGAGCTTGTTGGAAAAAACTTCTCTTTAAAAAATATTATCTTCATAGCCTCACTCTTTTTTAACGAAAGCTTTCTTTTATGAAAACTGTCTTCAAAATTTTTTCATTGAGCACTATTTTTTTGCTAACTACAATAACAGTAAGTGCACAACAGGATGGCAAGGTGCGCATTATTATGGTTGGCGCTCATCCCGATGATTGTGATGAAGATGGCGGTGGCACTGCTGCTCTTTTTGCACAAATGGGTTATGCCGTAAAATTTGTTTCGGTAACCAATGGTGATGCAGGTCATCAAACAATGAGCGGAAAAGAACTTGCGAAACGGAGATATGCAGAGACACAGGAAGCTGGTAAGCGTTTGGGTGTTGTGTATGATGTGCTCGATAATCACGACGGTCAGTTAATGCCTACGCTTGAAGTGCGTTTACAATTGATAAAAAAAATTCGTGAGTGGAATGCAGATATAGTGATTGCTCCGCGACCAAACGATTATCATCCCGATCACCGTTACACAGGTGTGCTGGTGCAGGATGCAGCTTACATGGTAGCAGTTCCCAATGTTGCGCCTGATGTTCCTGCCTTAAAAAAGAATCCCGTGTTTTTATATTACCGCGATCGCTTTCTAAGACCTAATCCATTTCGACCTGATATTGCTGTTGACATAACAAATGTTTACGATAAAAAAGTTTCGGCGCTCGATGCACATGAATCGCAAATGTATGAATGGTTACCGTGGATAGGTCATTATCTGGATCAAGTTCCGCAAGATAAAAATGAGCGCATTAGGTGGCTGGCAAAACAAAGAGCAGGAGAAATTACCCCAGAAATAAAAGCTTCGCTTGAAAAATGGTATGGCAAAGAAAAAGCTGAACAAGCTAAATACGCGGAGGCTTTTGAAATATGCGAGTATGGTGCACAACCAAACGATGATGAAATAAAAAGATTGTTTCCGATGTTAGTAAAGTGAGGTGGTGAATGGTGAGTATCGGTGAGGAGTGAACAAAGATTATTATCGTTTGATGTTTTATGTCCAAAAAATTATCATCGTTATCAAATTATAGAACTTGATTTGCCATGAACTTAAAAAATATCTTCTTTTTCGTTCGCTGCTTTTTAATTGTAATTCCTTCATTTTTATATGCTCAATCAAAAGATTCGTCAATATTGATTGTAAAGAAAACAAGTGATTTTAAAATTACCGGCGATGGCGCCGCCGTGAATTGGAACAACACACAATGGATTACCTTATCAGAAAAAGATAGCTCACCTGTTACTTATAAAACACAATTTAAAGTGCTTTACTCCGATTCGGGGATTTATTGTCTCTATAATTGCGAGGATAAAAAAATAACATCAACATTAAGAGGAGACTTCCTTGATTTATGGCACGAAGATGTAGTGGAAGCATTTTTCTGGACAAGTGAAAACTTACCGATATATTTTGAATACGAGCTCTCACCTCTCAATTATGAATTGCCCATTTTAATACCGAACAATAAAGGAGATTTTATGGGTTGGTTACCGTGGCATTATACAGAAGAAAGAAAAACAAGACATGCAACCCATGTCAAGAAGAATGGTGAAACCGTCATATCATGGAGTGCCGAAGTCTTCATCCCTTTTACATTGCTTAAGTCGTTGCAAAATGTGCCGCCACAAAGAGGGACAAGATGGAGGGCAAATTTTTACCGTATAGATCACGATAATGGTTCTTCGTATTGGTATTGGCAGCCAACGCGAACAAATTTTCACGATTATGAAAGGTTCGGAACACTGGTGTTTGAATAAGAAAATTTCTTATTGGTGCATTTCCACATTTTCCACATTTTTCACATTTTCCACATTTTTCACATTTTCACATTTTATATTCTTCTTCTCACTAACTCCCATATCACTATTCCTGCCGCAACAGAAATATTCAGCGAATGCTTCATGCCGAATTGAGGTATCTCTATACTGCCATCGCAAATTTTTAAAACATCCTCGCTTACACCTTCTACTTCATTCCCAAAAACAACTGCAATTTTGTTACCTGGCTGGGTGTAAAATTTTTCGAGCGAAATACTTTCTTCTGTCTGCTCTACTGCAAATACTTTATAATCCCGTTGTTTAAGTTGTTGCACTGCTTCATCTGCTGTAGAAAAATACATCCAGTCAACTGTTTCGGTTGCCCCCAAAGCTGTTTTATGAATATCTCTGTGTGGTGGTTGGGGTGTATATCCGCATAAGCAAATGCCTTCTATCAAAAAAGCATCTGCTGTGCGAAACACACTTCCCGTGTTGTGCATGCTACGAATATTATCGAGCACAATCATTATCTTATTTTTTGGGGCTTGCTTAAATTCCTCAACCGATTTGCGGTCAAGCTCGTCCATGCTCAACTTGCGCATAAGGGCAAAGATAGTAGTTGGTTAATTGTGGAATGATTACAGACTTCGTAATTGCTTTTGTTTTAAATCAAATAACTTCGCAGCCATTTAAAAAAAGACGGTATGATTACAGTTGAACTTTCACGTGTGCAAAACGACTATGGGTTTGAAGCGACTGATGCTTACGGGCATAAAGTACGCATGGATACAAGCCCTGAAAGTGGCGGACACAATTTTGGCGTACGTCCTATGCAAATACTTTTGATGGGACTTGCAGGATGCAGCGCGATTGATGTGGTTAGCATTTTAAAAAAACAACGCCAGGATGTGAAAGATTATAAAATGGTAGTGAAAGGCGAACGCGATAGTGAAAAAGAACCTTCGCTTTGGAAAGATATTTTTATTGAATTTCATATCTATGGAAACATTGATGAAGACAAGGCAAAGCGGGCGGCAGAGTTATCCATCAATAAGTATTGTTCCGTATCCGAAACTTTACGACGTTCAGGTACCAATTTACAATGGAGCGTTTTTGTACATCCATAAAAATATATAAGCACTTATATAATGAGCAAGCAAAACAAAGAACTGCACCCGATATCAAAAGCAATCAGAATTCAAACACCGCAAACATGGCAGATGGAGCATTCCACTCCAATGTTTTTAACAAGCAGCTTCACATTCGATACGGCAGAAGAAATGCGTGCAGCATTTGCAGACGAGAGCGAGGATAATATTTACAGCCGTTTCAGCAATCCTAATGTTGATGAGTTTGTTCAAAAAATGTGTGCGCTTGAAGGCGCCGAAGCGGGCTTTGCCACAGCATCAGGAATGGCTGCAGTGTTTGGTTCTTTTCTTGCACTGATGAAACAGGGCGACCATTTGTTGTGTTGCAGTTCAGTATTTGGAAGCACGTTTACAATGGTAACGAAGTATTTGCCAAAGTATGGAATTGAATGCACATTGGTTGCGGCAAACGATAAAGACGCATGGGTAAAAGCGATAAAGCCCAACACAAAAATGATTTATCTCGAAACACCCACTAATCCCCAGCTTGAGATAATTGATTTGGAATGGGCAGGCACACTCGCAAAGCAGCATAACTTAATATTGAATGTTGACAATTGTTTTGCAACGCCTTTGCTTCAGCAGCCCATGAAATATGGTGCGCATTTGGTCTTGCATTCTGCAACAAAATGGATTGATGGACAAGGGCGCGTGCTTGGCGGCATTGTTGTTGGTGATGCAGCATTAATAAAAGAAATTTATTTATTCTGCAGAAGCACCGGTCCTGCGCTTTCGCCTTTTAATGCATGGATATTGAGCAAAAGTCTTGAAACGCTTGATGTGCGCATGCAGCGTCATTCCGAAAATGCATTGATGCTTGCAAAAGCTTTGCAGAATCATCCAAAAGTTTCATCGGTAAAATATCCGTATCTTCCAACACATCCCCAATACGAAATTGCAGTTAAGCAAATGACATCGGGCGGCGGCATTGTGTGTTTCGAAATAAAAGGTGGTGCAGAAAGCGGCAGAAAATTTTTAGACAGTTTGCAAATGCTTTCAGTAACGGCGAACCTTGGTGATACACGCAGCATTGCGTCACATCCAACCAGCACCACGCATTCTAAATTATCTGAAGAAGAAAGATTATCGGTGGGCATTACTCCTGGACTCATTCGCATTTCCGTTGGGCTTGAACATGTTGATGACATCATCAGTGATATTATGCAGGCTCTTGATAAAAGTTAGAAAAAATTTTTTTGTGAGCCGGGCTGAAGTATTTTATGGCATCGGCTGTTGCGTTGCACTCTTGTACGTTCTGTTTTTTATTCAACAAAAAAATGCAATCGGCTAAACATATACAAATAACTTATTTGGACAAGGGTGGTGGTGACACAATATTCTGCGGTATTCATTCATCAAAGAAAACATAAAACGTAAAACTCAAAATTTCAGCAATTACTGCTCTGCGAAGTCTCCTGACTTCGCAGGCTTTATGCAAAAAGTCTCCAGACTTTTATAAAAAGCAACACTTAAAACTTCAGCAGCTTTATAAACTCTTCCCTCGCAATCATTCTTGCGCCAAGGCTTTCAAGATGCTCTGTATAAACCTGACAATCTATTAACCGCACGCTTTCTTTTTGCAATTGACGCACGTAGGAAATAAATGCATATTTGCTTGCATTGCTTATGAGACTAAACATGCTTTCACCGAAAAAAATTTTTCCCAAACGTATGCCATAAACTCCACCGACTAACCTGTTATTCAACCACACTTCTGCGCTGTGTGCATATCCTTTTTTGTGCAGTTCATTGTATGATTGTTCAACTTCATCTGTTATCCATGTACCAAATTGTCCGCGACGTTTTACATTTTTACAATGACGTATCACTTGTTCAAAAGCGCTGTTTATGCTAAACTCAAAAGCATTTCGTTTAAAAAGTTTTTGCATACTTCTGCTCACTTTCAGTTCATGAGGAAATAAAACAAAACGGGGATTAGGACACCACCATAAAGGAACATCACCTTCGTACCATGGAAAGATTCCCTTTTTATAAGCAAGCAATATTCGTTCAATGCTTAAGTCGCCACCAATTGCAAGCAAACCATCTTCCAAAGATTCTTCAACCGGCGGAAACCATAAACGATCATCTAAAGCATAAAGTGGCATAGTAGAAAATTGTTCATGCAAGTTACAGGGAAGAAGTTGATTGGTTAACTGGCTGGTTAATTGGCTAATCAGTTAATTAGTTAATTGTCAATTGGATGATTTGTGTTGATTGGTTAATTGTGAACTAACTTTTCAACCATTTAACTTTTCAGCGATTCAACATCTTCTTGGCTTGCAAATTGTAGCTGATAAAAGCAGGATACAGTGTTAAATTTCGTTCTCCAATTTTTTTAAAATGAATATTGATAAAAAGCAACTGGAAATAAATGTAAATCTTCATTCTTTACAGCCCGGTTTTTTAAATTACGAGCTGCATTATGTCATTGCATCAAACGAAAATAATTTTCGTTTTGTAAACTGGAATGAGGACCCCAAGCCCGGTGAACAAAAGTTCTATTGCTTTCTTGTGGAAAAAGAGATTCTTATCCCCGCAGGCAATGTGCGTTTAAAGGAGAGTTATGTATTGAAAGAAGAACCTGTTTATCATTTGGTTTCAAACTTCAATGATTTTATTGAGGCGATTGAAACATTACCCAAAACAGGCGTATGTAAATGCATCAGAAGATTTTTTGATGAGGACATTAACAACATTCAAATTGGATTAGAAGAAAGGTACGGCATGGCAGAAAAACATGTTGTGACAAGCCCGCAAAGTCAGCACCTTATTTTAGTGCTTGATAGTGTTGAAATTTCTATCTCTGCAACAATGGTATATTTCAGATATAAAGCGCCGTTCTCTGAAAGTCATTATCATAGTATGGAAGAAGAGCATGGATAAAGAAAGGTTTGCCGCACATCAATTTTATTTCAATCATCCATATCAATATGCTTCTTCATTTTTATTCTTTCCTGTAACATTTGCAATATTTTATTCGTCTAACGAAAAATTTTTTTATGAAAAAATATACTCTTCTGTTTTCTGCAGCAATGCTTGTTTATAGTGCAGTAGCAGCACAAAAAACAATCAGTGACCCAAATGCCGTAAAACGCAATGTATCTTCATTTCATGCAATTGACATATCCACCGGCATTGATCTTTATCTTACCCAAGGTAATGAAGCAGTGGCTGTAAGCGCAATTGATGAAGAGACAAAAAATAAAATCATTACTAAGGTACAGAACGGCGTATTGAAAATTTATTATGAACACGGTATAATGAATTGGCATGGCAGCAATAAAAAAATGAAAGCGTATGTTTCATTTAAAACACTTGACGATCTTGAAGCATCGGGCGGTTCTGATGTTTATGCTGAAGAAGGAATAAACTCAAATAAATTAAATATAGGTTTTTCGGGAGGGTCAGATTTTCATGGTAAAATAACCAGTGCGGATTTAAAAATTTCATCAAGCGGCGGCTCGGATGTTTATGTTTCAGGTAAAGCGGCTTCTCTTACTATTCACGTCAGTGGCGGCAGCGATTTTCATGGATACGATCTAATAACAGATAACTGCGACATTAACGCCAGTGGTGGCAGCGATGTGTACATAACTGCGAACAAACAAATGAACGTTAATGCAAGCGGTGGCAGCGATGTTCATTACAAAGGCAGTGGTTCCATAGGAAACATGAATAGCAGTGGCTCTTCGAGCATAAAAAAGGCACGTTGAAGTGCACTTGAAACATGAGACAGTAAAAGTGAGAACTAATTGTCTATACTTCTACTTATTTTTTGATGTATCCGGTACTCTATATGCTGATGTATCGGTGCTTGTCACTGAACTGTTGTTTAAACCATTAGGACGCACTGTGGTGTCTGGCTTTGACTCATCATAAATTGCATTTGTTGTATCACTGCTATTGGTTGTGTTTGTATTGTTGTCACAACTGCATACTACAGTCAATATGAGCAATGGAAAAATCTTTTTCATATAATCGCTTTTTGTTACCTGTTAAATTTTTATGCCAATTAATATTTTATGAGTTATTGATTTTGCATCTTTATGTTATTTAAACTTTTTGCTGGCACGAAAATTTAAGCGAAGTGGTTGTAAATTTGCAATCATGAAAAAGATAAAATTTTTGTTACCCTCACTTGCATTTATTATATCAACTTTTATTTCTTGTGCCAACGGCGGAAATGAAGAGGGCAGACATGATACCGCTGCTACTGCAACTCCCTCGGGACCTGCACCGGATAACAGTGCCGCTACCAATCCATCACTCGCAGATACCTTGAATGATAATAAAGATACCAGTGTAAATAAATAGGCTGCTTTTGCTACTTAGAGAGATATGCGGGTGTTGCGAGAAAATTCTCTCCTACCCAAAGTATAATTCCACACTTTACGTGAGACGGCGTGTGCCTTTTCGAAAGAAGCTTGAACCGGATGCTGCAGCTCAATTGAAAGAGGAACGTTGAAGTGAGTGACACAACAGGCGATCCCATGAAATACCTCACCTGACCAAAAAAGAAAAATAAAAGTAAGTCGGGGAGGAAAAGCCGGCTTCCGAAAAACCAGCTTGAAAGTATTTGAAAGGGAATAAAACTGCTTAACTTATAAGCTTCTCGTGCCTGAAAAGATATGGAATAAGAAATGCAGCTATGCCACCGATGATTATTTGTGTTCCTATAAACAGCACTCTAAACTCTGGAGTGATTCGATAACCTGGTGTCTTATGATATTGCAAAGCCATAAAGACAATAACAGCAGTAACTAAAAATACAATTACACGGTATAGATTGATGCCTTTCTTAAGATAATGCACAAAAAAATAAAACAAAACGCCACACACAAGCAACAAAATAACAGTGCCGAATATGGTAGTAGATACATCAAGAATGTTAAACGTGGTGGTGTCGGTGACGCGCCGGTAAACAAAAGTGAAAACGAGATTTATAATAGTGCCTACTATACCTGCAAATAATCCGGCTAAAATGGATCTTGATAAATCGCTTTGGGGATAATCGTAATTCATACAAGCAGATTTTTTGATGAACAATTCAGGAAAACACTGTGTTATTCTTTATATCCGTACGAGAAAGAAAGATTAGCAATCGTATAAATCCTTGCTACAAATTTAAAAAATTTAGAAAACAAAAATTACAATGCTTAGTAGCCTTTTAGAAAGAATGTGACCGCTTGAGGAAATGTTAATGAATCAAATGCTTATCAAAACCCAGCGCTACTAATTCTTCATAAGCCTGCCATACATCGTCAGGTATTTCCTGAAAAATCTGAAACCCTTTTTCGGGATAAATTTTTATTCGCTGTAAATCGCCAACCATAATATTGATAACTCTTTCAAGCGGTATTTCTTTTGTTGAGTATTCTTCGAAGGAGATTTGCGGAGAAGTAACAATTAACTTTTTATTGTTCCAGTGTTTTTTAAATGTTGCATAGCTTCTCCGTTCCATATACGGCTTTTGTACAACGATAAAAGATTGAGGATCGAGATTATTTTGTTTGAGTAACTGTTGTGTAAACAGAATATTTTCACCGGTATTGGTCGAAGCGTTTTCTATAAGAATATCTTTCTGCGGCACGCCCATTTTTATTGCAATTTCAGCAAAAATATCTGCCTCTTTTTGTTGCCATATGTTGCGTGTAAGATTGCCCAAACCACCGGAGAATACCAACAACAGCGCCCATCCCTGCAGATATAATTCTGCACCACGTTCTGCAACTCGTATATCGTGACTGCCCAATACTAAAATGCAATCAGATTTTTCGAGGGAATGATTGGTATGATGATACTTCCATAATTTTTTTGCTAAAGTAAGTGTCCTGTCTGTAATCATAAAGAGAGCGAAATTAAGGATTGAGTGAATTAGTAGAGATGATTCGTTTCTTCGCCGAAGGATTATGAGAACAACGGTGGTTGATACAAATCATTGCTTGAAACAAGTGTTTTATACCTTGCATATAAAATTTAATGAATGAAGCGTCATAAAGAATTGCAACCATTATCGCGGCAGCATCATAACGGATTACTTGCTGTATTGTTACTTAAAAAAGGAATTGCAAAAGCAGCAGATAAAAACGTAATGGCTGCTTTTATTTTAGACTTATGGAAACAAAATTTAGAAATGCATTTTAAAAGTGAAGAAGAGTTGCTTATTCCTTTTCTCACAAACACATCTTTTGACAAAGCATTGAATAAACATTTATTAGAAGAGCATTCACTTTTACGTTCTTATATTAATTCTTTACAAAGTGAAGATCCATCTATTTTAGTGATAGAGTCTTTTGCAAAATTGCTGGAACAACATGTACGTTTTGAAGAGCGTGTTTATTTTCCTGCCGCTGAAGAAGCCTTGAGCGAAGAACAATTAAAAGAAATCGGCGAACAATTGAAAGGTGAAGATGCAAATTGTGTCAATTATCCTGTGAAGTTCTGGGAGTAATTTTGCTTGCAACAATCTTCACTCCAAAGAATCGTACTTTAGCAACAAGATGAATTTTAAGACACTTATCGCACAAAGCATTATATGGCGCGGATGTTATTTTTTTTCTGTTCTACTTGTAAATGTATTTCTATCACGATATCTTAAAGCTGCGGGTGCAGGTAATCTTTATTTTATAACAATAGTGTTTTCTTTTGCGCAAGCGGTGCTTGGATTAAGTTTCGATTCAGGTATAACCTTTTTTGGTTCGGCAAAAATTATTTTAAGAAATAAACTTATAAGCATTGCGGGATTGTGGAGCATTATTGCAGGAATTATTACGGTTGGTGTTGTATATCTATATTTTCTTATTGATACAAATATCGCTGATTCACATTTGTGGTCTTACTCGTTCTACGCCTTTTGTTATGTAACCGGCCAATCTTTGATGACTTATCTTACATCGCTGTATTATACACAGGAAAATTATTTTCTTCCTAATCTTTTGTTATCGCTGGTGAATTTTGCCTATGTGTTAATGATACCTGGAAAAGATACACCTACTAATAGTGAAGAAATACAGAAAATCATCACACTTTATTTTTTTACTTTTTTGGCTGCGGGCATTGTATTGTATATATCCTTTGTTGTAACCAACAGAAGAGAAGGAGCAATTGGTTTTCCAGCCAAAGAACAAGCAAGACAATTTTTAAAATATTCGTTAACGGCGCTTGCTGCAAATGTTATTTTTTTTCTGGTATATCGTGTAGATTATTTATTTGTAAAAGTAAGCCCCGTTTGTACCGATGCAGATTTGGGAAATTATATACAGGTTTCAAAGCTTGGGCAAATGATGCTGATTATTCCGCAGATAATTGCCAGCGTTGTATTTCCGCGTACTGCAAGCGGCATTGACCGTAAGCATTTAAATTATTCCATCATGGTAATTGCAAGGTTATTCTCTCAATTTTTTCTTATGGTATTATTAGTAATTCTTCTTTGCGGTAAATGGCTGTTCATATTGTTGTTTGGGGAAACGTTCAACAAAATGCAAGTGCCGTTTATTCTTATTATACCCGGAATATTTTTTTTGTCCGTGCAGGTGTTGCTTGCCGCCTACTTTGGCGGTAAGGGGCAGGTTAAGGTAAATGTTATAAGCGCTATACTCGCATTAATAGTAATGATTGTGGGCGATTATTTTTTTGTGCCGGTGTACGGAATTATTGCTGCAGCAATTGTAAGCACTATAAGTTATGGAGTTAATGTTGGTTATTCGTTGTATGTTTTTTATAAAGATTATTCCGTAAATCTTATTGATTTTTTCCGATGGAGAAAGGAAGATTATTTTTGGTTAAAGACATTAACGAAGAGTAATACAAATTGAGGTGGCATTTTTTTATGAACCGAGCAAAGAATAACTATGAGGCTTTCGTTGCGTCGCACTCTTGTACTGATGTAATTCTATGGAGCATGCGAAGCTTTAGATAAATGTCGCACATCTTTCCATCTTTAAAATTTTCCCCTTTAGGGGGTTAGGGGGTATAATGATTCTGTGGCTTGCAAGTTGGTTTCCGAATGAATATAATCCTTTGGCAGGAGATTTTATTAAACGTCATGCCGAAGCGCTTTCGCTTTATCAGCGTGTGCATGTTATTCATGTTGAGAAAATACCTAATGATAAAAAAGCCGCCAAAACTGTAGAAGAAACAGATGCGGTATATCCACATTTATCTTATACATTAAAATATTATTCAGTGGTTCAAATTGAAGGGCTTGAAAGAATCCTTTCGTTTGTTTATTCTCTATTGTTGTATCACTCATTTATAAAAGACTTCATTAAGAAAAACGGAAAGCCAAAATTTCTGCATATACATATTGCTGAACGGTGCGGATGGATTGCTCTTTATTTTAAATGGTTTCATCGTATTCCTTATATCATTACTGAACAGCATACGATCTATTTACCCGAAGCAAAAAAATATGAAAAGAGTATTGGTTTTTTTCGTTCAATTTTTTTAAAACTCATTTACAAAAATGCATCGCTTGTCACTCCTGTTTCCGAAACATTGGCAAATACTTTAAAAGAAAAGTTTGAAGTAAAAAAAACAAGAGTGATTTATAATGTAGTAAACACTTCTATTTTTTACCCGGTTGAAAAATCAAGGGAAAATACAACACCTGTTTTTATTCATATATCTACGCTAACTCCGCAAAAAAACCCTGAACAAATGTTGAAAGCTTTTGCCTTATTAAAACATCAGTACCAAACCAATTTTATTTTGCATATTGTAGGACCTAAACGCGAGTATTTGGCTGAACTTGCAGAGCGGTTGAATATTCATGATAACATTATATGGCATCAAGAAACTTCACAACCAAATTTAGCTGCTCTGATGCGTAATGCTGATGCATTTGTTTTGTATTCAAGATATGAAACATTCGGCTGCGTAAATATAGAAGCAATGGCTTGCGGATTGCCTGTAATAGTAAGCGATATTCCCGTTTTCAGAGAATATCTTAAAGAAGGCGCCACAGTATATTTTGCTAAAAGTGAAAATCCTTCCGACTTAGCGCAGGTGCTGTACTCTTTTGTAAATAGTGCACCGGTTTCTTCTGAAGTTATTTCAAAATATGCTTTGCAATTTGATTACGAAACGGTTGGCAAACAAATAGAAGAAGTTTATAAGGAAGTCATTATAGCATCATAGAAATTCATGTGTTTTTTAAAATAGTCTCTATAAAAAATTTGCGAAGATTCCCTTCTTAATTTAATTGCAAATAATTTCTTTAACAGTTAAAAGATAAATGTGTCTTATCATAATTCTCTGTCGTTAAATAATTTTACCCCATTATTAGAATTAAAAATAATTCACATAACTGAATAAGTTGCTCATTGAATTATTGCAAAAATTTATTTAGTTTACATTACAATATTATATGCAGGAAACCAGCGAAATATCAGCCTTATTCAATTTATTAGACGACCCCGATGAAGAGGTTTTTTCAACTGTTTCAGAGAGGATAGTATATTACGGGAGAGGCATTATTCCCAATCTTGAGCATCTTTGGGAAAACACAACCCGTAACGATGTTCAGGAACGTATAGAAATGCTTATTCACCGTCTTCACTTTACCGACCTTATAAATGATTTAACCGAATGGAGAGACAGCGCTTATCATGATCTTTTATTTGGCGCTTTACTTGTTGCCAAATTTCAATATCCTGAATTGCAAACTACACCGGTATTGCAAGAAATAGAAAAAATCCGTCGCAATGTATGGCTCGAGTTAAACAGTTTTCTTACACCGCTTGAACAAGCTAATGTTATAACCAGTATCCTCTACAATTATTATAATTTAAAAGGTGTAGAAATTTCTTATGCCAATCCGGATGATTTTTTTATTCATAAAGTTTTACAAACAAAGAAGGGCAATACATTTTCAAACGGAATTTTATATTTGATACTTGCAGAACTTTTAGATATTCCTGTAAGAGCAATCAACATTCCGCGACAATTTGTACTGGCATTTTTCAGTAATGATTATGACCCTGTTATTCATACCGGCAATCCGCAACAAAAAATAAATTTTTATGTAGATGCAAGCACCGGTCAGCCGTTTACACATAAAGATGTAGAGAATTATTTTAAAAGAATTTCTGTACCGCCTGTCCCTTCTTATTTCAAGCCTTTATCTAAGAAGAGAGTCATTCAGATGCTGCTTGAAGAATTGGCTCATTGCTTTGATTCCCCCCACCTTCTCTATAAAAAGAATGAATTGATACAACTTGCACGCCAGCTCGATTAATTATTATATTTCTGGTTACGTATGTTTTGTTTTCAAACTCCTTCACTTATAATTCACTTAAATTCCGCGTTTAAAATTAATGCCATTTCAATCTCAATTCATAAATCCAATAAATGATAAATCTTTATAATCTTATATCTTGCGCTCATGGCAAAAACAAAAAAGAAAAACGAGCCTGTCATATTAATAACAAACGACGATGGTATTGCTGCTCCCGGAATAAAGGCTTTGGTTGATGCTGTGAAACATCTTGGAAAAGTGGTGGTGGTTGCACCTGATAAACCCCAAAGCGGTATGGGACATGCTATTACAATTGGTCATCCTTTGAGGTTATATCAGGTAAGTGTTTTTGGCGATATTGAAGCATATCAATGCAGCGGCACGCCGGTTGATTGTGTTAAGCTTGCAGTGGACAAAGTGCTGCGCGGCAAACCCGATATTTGTTTAAGTGGAATAAATCACGGCGCCAATCACAGCATTAATGTAATTTATTCCGGAACGATGAGCGCAGCCTTAGAAGCATCCATAGAAAGCATACCCAGCGTGGGTTTCAGCTTACTCGATTATTCCATTGAAGCAGATTTTTCGGGCTCAAAAAAATATGCAGCTATACTTGTAGAACATTTGCTGACTAAAAAATATGATAAACATCTTTGCCTTAATGTAAACATTCCTGCAGTGGATGCTAACTTATTAAAGGGTTTAAAAGTTTGCCGACAGGCCTACGCAAAGTATGAGGAAGAATTTGATGAGCGTCACGACCCGCATGGCAGAAAATATTATTGGCTTACGGGTGATTTTCTCAACTTTGATAAAGGCAGAGACACCGATGTGTGGGCACTGAAAAATAATTACATAAGCGTTGTGCCCGTCCAATTCGACTTAACGCACTATAAACTAAAAGAAAAATTACAACACATAGCAACCCTTGAGTAAATTGAAAAAGAATCAGTTTTTATTCGGCATTATTTTAGGGCTCATTTCGCCCTTGCTCGGCATTATAGTATTTTATTTATGGAAAGCTCCGTCTTCTCCGTTCACACTTTTTTTGGAGGCGCTCATCGAAAACAAAACGCTCCTCACCGCTGCAATAAGTTTTTCTTTACTCATTAACGCGGTTGTTTTTACATGGTGTGTAAACACAAAAAGAGATAAAATTGCCAAAGGTGTTTTTATTGTAACACTTATTATTACTATTCCGGCAATTATTTATAAAGTGTTTTTTTAAAATTTTTCCGATACCAGCCGCAGTTTTTTATAGCATCCCTGCCTGAACTGCGTTCACGCAGGCAGGGTTCCTTGCGTCGCAAGCACTTCATCACCGATGCAAATGGCATGCTGCAAGTTTCAAAACCAACGTAGCAATATAAATGGTAACAAATCTTCTAAACCGTTGCTGGTGCGGTGATTATGTAATAAATACACAACAGAAAATTAATGTTGTTCACACAAAAAATTAACTTACTTTGTTCTTATCAATATGCCTATGAAGATACCAAGACACCATTTTAAAGCAGGTAGTTCATTACTAACTGCAGTGAAATAAATGAAAAGCGGCTATTTTTTAAGGCTGCTTTTTTATTGAAGCAAATGGATTGAGATAGGTAATCTTTATTATAAATCGCACAACAGATATACAGTTTTCATAATTCTAAATTTTAATCTTCTACATTTTTGATGTTGTAATTTTTTTTCTTTAACTTGTTATCCTGTTTTGAACGACATCCCGTATGAATAAAGAATCATCGTGAAGGGTCTCTTAATCCGTACCTCGTTAGTCTTAACGAGGTTTTTTTATTTTATAATTCTTAGCTCATTTATCATTTTTTATTGCTGGTATATTTTCTTAGGTGACTATGGGACATGTATGACCGCTTTTGTATAGAGTAGAACACAAATAAATCTTAATGTTCAAATATCTTACATGTCCTTTAAGTCCCACTCTACGCTTAAGTAAGCGACGTTCATTCACCATTCCCCAAAGCTCAATAAAGTTCCGAACGTAAAACTGAGTGACACAACAAGCGATGCCACAAAGAACTCAAGCCCGTAACATAATAATAATTTTAATTTAACCGATAATGCGAATTTGTTGCGCGATTTTTTTATTCTTTCTTGTTTTATTAGCAAATCCTTATTTTCGTGACCTCAAAAAAAAAGTAAGAACTTAACACGATTGCCTGCCTTTAAGAGAATAATTTTAGTGATACAATGTCTAAAAAAGTTACAAAGATCGGGGTATTAACCTCGGGCGGCGATTCGCCGGGAATGAATGCTGCCATAAGGGCGGTGGTTAGAACCGGAATCTATTACGGTCTTGATGTTTTCGGTATTTACAGAGGATATAACGGAATGATTGAAGATGCAATAGAACAAATGACAACCCGCTCTGTTGCAAACATTATTCAACGTGGCGGCACCATTTTAAAAACTGCACGAAGCAAAGAATTTTACAACGAAGAAGGACGCGAAAAAGCTTATAATAATCTTGCCAAACGCGGCATTAATGGACTTGTTGTAATTGGCGGTGATGGAAGTTTTACCGGCGCATATAAACTCAATCAGGAGTTTGGGATACCCTGCGTTGGCTTGCCCGGAACCATTGATAAAGACCTTTACGGCACTGATTTTACCATTGGTTTCGATACCGCTGTTAACACTGCAGTTCAATGCATTGATAAAATTCGTGACACCGCCGATGCACACGACCGTCTTTTTATTGTTGAAGTAATGGGTCGTCATGCAGGATACATTGCGCTGCATAGCGGCATTGCAACCGGTGCAGAAAATATTTTGATTCCCGAAGAAGATACTCCCATTGAAGAAGTAATTGCATCGCTTTCAGAAAAAGAAAAACGTAAAAAGCTGGTGAACCTTGTTGTAGTGGCAGAAGGTCATTACTCCGGAGGCGCAACAGGTGTTGCTAAAGTGGTGAAAGAGCATCTTCCTAATCTTGATACAAGGGTTACTATTCTCGGTCACATTCAGCGTGGCGGCTCGCCTACATGTATAGATAGGCTTATTGCAAGCCGCATGGGTTATCATGCGGTGGAGAGCTTAATAGAAGGACGTCATAATGTAATGATAGGAATTCTTGACAACGCCATGCATTATACACCTATAGAAGTTGCCATTCGCGAAAAACAAAGAATAAGCGAAGACTGGTTAAGAATAGTAAAGATTCTTGCAAGCTGAAATAGTGAATCGTGAATCATTCAGGATTTTTCACCTCAAACTTTAAACTTTAAACATTAAACTTCCTATGTCTGACAACATTTCAAATATTTCCAAGTATCTGCATAAAGAAATGGATAAACAGGCAGGTATTGAGCATACATTTCACCGCACAAAAATTGTGGCCACTGTAGGACCTTCGTGCGATACTTATGAAAAGCTCTTAGAGCTTGTGCGTGCAGGTGTAAATGTTTTTCGTTTAAATTTTTCTCACGGCACTCATGAAGATAAAGCGAAAATTATCGAGTACATACGCGAGATGAATACAAAAGAGCCTTACAACATTGCAATACTTGCAGATTTACAAGGACCCAAATTGCGTGTAGGCGATATAGAAAATGGTTTTCTCGAAATTTCTACCGGGGATATACTCTGTTTTACTTCAAAAGAAAAAGTGGTTGGAACAAAAGAGAGGATATATGTATCGTATCCCAACCTGCATGAAGATGTAAAAGTTGGTGATAAAATATTGATTGATGATGGCAAGCTTGAAGTTGTGGTAATTGAAATAACACCGATGGGCGAGGTAAAAGTCGCAGTAACGTATGGTGGTGTGTTGCTGCCGAAGAAAGGTGTTAATCTTCCCGATACAGAAATATCTCTTCCGCCGCTGACAGAAAAAGACCTTGCCGATCTCGAATTTATCATTAAACAAAAAGTTGAATGGATAGCACTTTCTTTTGTACGTAAAGCCGATGATATTGTTGATCTGAAACGGCGTCTGGCAGAAGTACGCAGCCAATCGAAAGTGATGGCAAAAATAGAAATGCCTTCTGCACTGAAAGATATTCGCAATATCATTCTTGAATCAGATGGAATAATGGTAGCACGTGGCGATTTGGGTGTTGAATTACCTGTTGAAAAAGTTCCAATGGCGCAGCGCGATATTATCCGCAAGTGCATACACCGCGCAAAACCTGTGATTGTTGCAACACAAATGATGGAGAGCATGATTGACAGGATAAAACCCAACCGCAGTGAAATAACCGATGTAGCCAATGCAGTGCTCGAAGGCGCCGATGCAGTAATGTTGAGCGCCGAAACCGCAACAGGTAAACATCCTGCTTTGGTAGTAGAAACCATGCGCAAAATAGTTATGGAAGTAGAAAAAACAGAATATCGTTACAATCGTGAAGAAGATTTAAAGCCGCAGCCAAAATCACCTTCATTTTTAAGCGATGCCGTTTGTTACAACGCCTGCAAAATTGCACGTGATGCAGAAGCCGACGCATTGATTGGTATGACGCAGAGTGGCTACACGGCATTTGTGTTAAGCAGCTATCGCCCGAAAGCGCCGTTGTATATTTTTACCAAAACACGCAGCCTTGTAAACCAGTTAAGTTTAAGCTGGGGCGTTCGTGCATTTTATTACGACGAAGAAAACAGTCTCGATGAAATAATTTTTGATGAAATAAACATTCTTAAAGAACGTGGCTTTCTTAAGAAAGGCAACGTAGTGGTAAACACCGGAAGTACACCTGTACATCTGCATTTGCCCACCAATATTTTAAAAGTAACCACGGTTGAATAGAAAATCTTTCGCAAATGCGGCAAACCTGTGAGGTCTTTGAGACCTTACAGGTTTTTATCTTTAATGCCTTGTAACATCACCGTACAAAAAGTGTTCATTTTCGCACACCTGATTTTATTATCATCCCCTAAAAGCCTTATTCACAAAGCATTTCAACATTGGCATAACCGTTGAAACAGGTTGCAGGTTGCAGGTTACAAGTTTTCGGGGCAAAGCACAATAAGGATTTTAAAAACTTACAAAAGAAAAAATTACAATCACAAAAACAATCTCGAAAGGGAACAGGATTATGAGCCAAGCTGAAGAAAAAGAATGAAACTTCCGTTGCGTCGCACTCTTGTACTGCTGATGGTGTCTGTACACTCGAAGAGTGTCTGACACTCAGATTAGAAAGAAAATTTTTTTCATTAAACTGTAACCTTTCAACATGTATCGCGTTTCATATTCTAAATTTCAGTTTCCAGTTCCCAATTTTCATTCTTTGTTGGGCCGAATAAAGTTCTTAGGCTGTAACAAATAATCGAACTTGATCGAAGCGAACTACTTAACACCGAGAAGCACAGAGTAAGACACAGAGAATCTCTGTGGCACTCCTTCAAAAAAACTCCGTGAAACTCTGTGGCAAAAAAGACGAACAAAGTTCAGGACGTACAAGTGAGTGACACAACAGACGACCAATAGAATTACAAAAGCCGGGAACATAAAGAATAAAAAAGAGAACTTATAGACAAAAAAATTTACTGTACGATAAACTTTCAGCTCTGTTCCGTTCGTAACAATTTTTCTTCACCCCTTTTAGGGGATGGGGGCAAAACATAAATCAAACACAAAATGAAAAAGCACATTTTATTTTTCTTTCTTCTTGCTTCTACTGTTGCAGTAAAAGCGCAATTCGATAAAGAACCTTACATCACAAAATCTTTGAGTAATCAAAACATTCAAAATGTAAAAGTGGAAACATCGGGCGGCAGCATTACCGTGGGTGGCGTAACTGCCGATGCAAAGATTGAAGTGTATGTAACAAATAACAATGGAATCACTTCACTTTCAAAAGATGAAATTCAAAAACGCCTCGAAGAAAATTATGAATTAAAGGTTTCAGTTGATGGCAATACACTTACTGCTTATGCAAGACAAAAACACGACAACATGGATTGGAAACGCTCGTTAAATATTTCTTTTAAAGTGTATGTTCCAAAAAGCGTTTCTACGGATTTAAGTACAAGCGGTGGCAGCATTCGTTTGAATGACTTAAACGGCACGCAAAAATTTAGAACAAGCGGCGGCAGTTTACATGTTGATAATGTTACCGGCAAAATTGATGGCGGCACATCGGGCGGAAGTATTCATCTTTCTAACTCTGGCAGCGATATTGATTTGCGCACAAGCGGTGGCAGCATCGAGGCAAAGAATTGTAAGGGTAAAATGGAATTGGCAACGTCGGGAGGCTCGTTGCACTTGAATGATCTCGACGGAACAATTGAGGCGTCAACAAGCGGTGGTCGTATTGAAGCTGATAATATCAAAGGAGAATTATCTGCAAGCACATCCGGCGGAAGTATAAATATGACCAACATCGCTGCAAGTCTTGAAACTTCAACAAGCGGCGGCAACATTGATGTTGAAATAACTGCATTGGGCAAATATGTAAAGGTGAGCAACTCCGGCGGCAGCATTGACTTGCAATTGCCTGCAGGTAAAGGCTACGATCTTGACTTGCATGGTAATCGCGTAAAAGTAAGCCCGATGAATAATTTCAGCGGCGATACAGATGAAAATAGCATTAATGGAAAAATGAATGGCGGCGGCACACAAATAGTTGCAAGAGCAGGAAGCGGAAGAGTAAATGTAAGCTTCAAATAATTTTTCAACAGCTAAACAAAAATTGGGAATAAAAGATGCAGTTCTCTGCATCTTTTAAATACAACTCTATCACTCAACAACTATAAATCTAAGCAATGCAGCGTAGGGGCTGCATTGCTTGTTTAAAGAAATGAATCATGAACAAGGAACAAGAAAAAATCATGAACAAGGAACAAGAAAAAATCATGAACAAGGAACAAGAAAAAATCATGAACAAGGAACAAGGAATGTCGAATTTCGAAGTGAAGAAAAATTCATCATGAAAGAGAAAAATTATGAACAAGGAATGACGAATTTCGAAGTGAAGAAAAAAATCCCATGAGAATTGTATAATATTGAACTTAATAAATAGAGATTTTCTTTTTGAGTCCTTATTCTTTAGGTTCGATTCTTTCTTTAAATTCTTTTGGGCTGTTTCGATACTTTTTACAAAAATGGAAATTAGTTGATTATTTTCATTAAGCACCATTTCTAATTTGGAAATATCACTCCATTTTTTTCTTTTAATTATTCGTAAACAATTATAAGTTTCTCTTAATTCCTTTAACGCGATCTTCATTTTGTGAATAAAATCAGGTCTTGATTCAGCAGCTTGAGCTTCTCCATATTGTAAAGTGGGAGATGTTCCGCTTCTTACTAATTGCCTGACAAATGATTTCCAGCTATTGTTTTAGGCAATGCTTCCGAAACGTCAATGAGGTTCGCAGCAAATTCGATAAGTCTTTCTTCGAGATCAAATCTTCTTTCCATAAGCAATTCGTTTTATGGAAATGTAATAAAAATTCCCTCATCCTTATACTCTTCCTATCTGTTTTTCGATTCGTTATTCAAAATTCCTTGTTCCTTGTTCGTTATTCCTCCTCCTTGTTCGTTATTCAAAATTCCTTGTTCCTTGTTCGTTATTCCTCCTCCTTGTTCGTTATTCATTCACTGTATCATATCAGAACAAAAACTGTATCGAAAGCGAACACTATATGAAACCATTTCACTTTAACCAACTGCAAATCAAACTTGTTTTTCTTGGCATATTATTAAAGAGATTTGTTTACACATATTATAATTTGGAACGTAACTTAAAATACTTAACAACACTAAAAGCCTCCCTTTAGGGAGGTTTGGAGGGTACTATGTTTAGAAATTATCTTAAAACAGCTTTTCGAAATCTCTTAAGAAATAAAGCTTATGCAGCAATTAATGTAAGCGGACTTGCAGTTGGCATGGCTGCATGTATTTTACTGTTTATTGTGGTTCGATATGAATTGAGCTATGATAAATTCCAACCCAACTACTCAAACATTTATCGCGTAGTTACACAAGATAAATACTCCGATGGTATTGATTACACACCTGGAACTCCTTTTCCCGTATTAGATGCTATGCGTGTTGATATGCCGCAGTTAACAACGGGCGCTTTATTTGCAAGCTATGGAAGTCAGGTAACAGTGCTTGGAAAAGATGCTTCAAATAATTCGCAAAAAAAGTTTATTGAACCAAGCGGAATCTTTTTTGCCGATCCGCAATTCTTTTCTGTGTTTCATTTCAATTGGCTTTCAGGAACCCCGGCACTTTTAGCAGAGCCAAACAATACAGTGCTTACTAAAAAAATGGCGGAGAAATATTTTGGCAATTGGCAATCAGCGATTGGTCAGTTCATAAAATTGGATAACGCCGTTACGCTAAAAGTTGCAGGCATTTTAGAAGATGTTCCTGCCAATTCTGATTTTCCTCTTGGCGTTGTTACATCTTATGTTACTATAAAAAGCACCAAAGTTTATAACTATACAACAGATTGGGGAAACACAACAAGTAACGAGCAATTGTATGTATTGTTACCTAAAAATGTATCTGCAGATAACATCAATAAGCAGTTGATACAATTTGGGGAGAAGCATTATGAAAAAGACAGGAACAGCAAAAGAATACATTTTCTTCAACCATTAAGTGAACTGCATTTCGATAACCGCTTTGGTAATTTTGGTGATCATGTTACAAGCAAATCATCCTTATGGACTTTATCGCTGATTGGTGTTTTTATTATTGTAATGGCTTGCATTAACTTTATCAATCTTGCAACGGCACAGGCTGTAAACCGTTCAAAAGAAATTGGTATAAGAAAAGTTTTAGGCAGCAATCGCTTGAATTTATTCTGGCAAATGATGGGTGAAACAGCCATCATTGTTTTTACTGCACTTATTCTTGCAGGTGTATTGGCAGAGATTTGTTTGCCCTTCATTAAACATATTGATTCAATCAACGAGCCCCTTAGCATTTTCACAATTCAAACGATTTTATTTTTTATAGGCATCGCAATTGTTGTTACAATTTTCGCCGGTTCATATCCTTCATTAATAGTATCTGGCTTTAGTCCAATGCTTGCATTAAAAAATAAAATTACTTCTGCAAGTATTGGCGGCATTTCTATAAGAAGAGGTTTGGTGGTAACACAGTTCGCCATTTCACAGGTGCTTATTATCGGAACTATTGTGGCAATAAGTCAAATGAATTTTGTACGTAAGGCAGATCTCGGCTTTAATAAAAATGCTGTATTTGTTTTAAACAGTAATTCCGACAGCATCGTGTTCTCTCGTCAAACGGCTTTGAAACAAGCGCTGTTAAACACTCCCGGCGTTCAATCAGTATCATTCAGCAGCGATATACCTTCATCTGATAACAACTGGGGAACAAACTTTGCTTTCAATCATAAACCTGATGAAAAGTTTACGCTTTACCTGAAGATGGGAGATGAAGATTATTTTAAAACTTATGGATTGCAGTTTGTTGCCGGGCACGGTTATAAGCACAGCGATACTTTAAAAGATGTAGTGATAAATGAAACGCTTGTAAAAAAACTTGGTTTAAAAAATCCGAATGATGCTGTTGGCAAAGAAATAAAATTGGGCGGCGGAAAATGGAAAACAATAGTTGGAGTGGTAAAAGATTTTAAAACCAACTCTCTTCGCGAAGAAACAAAACCAACTTTAATAGGTACAAGACAAAAATTTTACGGCACAACTTCAGTAAAAATAAGAAGCAGCAATCTTGCTCAAACAAAAGATGCCATTTTGAAAATTTGGGATAAGTACAATCCTGAATATGCAGCCAACAGTTATTTCATGGATGAAAGTGTCAACAACTTTTATAAACAGGAAAACCAATTATCGTTGCTCTATAAAATATTTGCAGGTATTGCCATTTTCATTTCATGTCTTGGATTGTATGGTCTTGTTTCTTTCATGGCGGTGCAGCGCACAAAAGAAGTTGGCATTCGCAAAGTACTTGGTGCAAGCGCAGCAAACATCGTTTATCTTTTCTCAAAAGAATTTACGTTGCTCATCATCGTTGCGTTTGTAATTGCAGCGCCGCTTGCATGGTATATGATGAACAACTGGCTTCAAAACTTTGCGTATCGCATACAAATGAGTGTCGGTGTATTTGTTCTCGCAATATTAGCATCCATCATTATTGCATTGATAACTGTTGGATATAAATCATTGCGTGCAGCGATGGCGAATCCCGTGAAGTCACTTCGCACAGAATAAAAAAGCTGGGTAGTCAATGGTATTGGTGAATAATTCTTATGAGCCGGGCTTAAGAATAAGAATGAAGCTTCCGTTGCGTCGCACTCTTGTACTAAAGAAAAGCTATGAGCTATTAGCTTCGAGCTTCGAGTAACTGCTCATGCTCACTGCTTGAAGCTCGTGGCTTGTTAAATTAAGTTCCGAACGTCCAAGTGAGTAACCCCGAAGCAGCACACAAACCTTTCTCGGGGCAGGCACAACAGACGATGACAAGAATTCCAAAAGCTTGTAACCAAAATTAAAATTTAGAAATATTAAACATATCTCCAAAAGGGAACGAACTTATAAGTCCTCCCTTGAGGGAGGATTAGGAGGGTTTCCTATGTTCCGCAACTATTTAAAAACTGCTTTCAGAAATCTTTCGAGAAACAAAGCGTTTTCTCTTATTAATATTATGGGGCTGGCATTGGGACTCGCTTGCAGCCTTTTAATAATGTTGTGGGTGAAAGATGAATACAGTGTAGATGCGTTCCATAAAAACGGAGTGCAGTTATATAGTGTATATGAGCGCCAAAATCATGACGGGCAATGGTCTGCATTTCATGGCACACCCGGTATTATGGCAGATGAAATGAAACGAGTGCTTCCCGAAGTACAGTATGCAACAAACTATGCATGGAATGATTTGAGCACATTTGAAGCCAACAATAAAATAATTAAGGAGAGTGGAAATCATGCCGGCGCCGATTTCTTTAAAATGTTTTCATATCATTTATTGCAAGGCAATGCCATAACAGCTTTGCAAACACCATCTGATATAGCTATTTCAAAAAAAATGTCAGAAGATTTTTTTGGCTCCCCTGCAGAAGCAATTGGCAAAACAATAAGATGGCAAAACAAAGAAGATTTTAAAATAACTGCAGTGTTTGATAATGTTCCTCAAAACAGCACTGCACAGTTTGATTATATTCTTAACTGGCAAGCTTTTTTAAAGCGCAACAGTTGGGCAAAGGAATGGGGCAATAACGGACCACCATGTTACATCATGCTTCGTGAAGGAACTGATGCCAAAGCATTTGAAAAAAAGATTGTGCGTTTTCTCGACAACTACAACAAAGATCAAACTCCAAGAGATTATATAAGACTCGGTATTCAACGTTATGGCGATATTTATCTGCATTCCAATTTTGACAAGAATGGCAATATCTCCGGCGGCAGAATTCAATATGTGCAACTCTTCAGCATTGTTGCCATTTTTATTTTGCTTATTGCATGCATTAATTTCATGAATCTCACGACTGCGCGTTCTGTAAAACGTGCAAAAGAAATTGGTGTAAGAAAAGTAGTTGGTGCGGTACGTTCATCATTGATACGTCAATTTATCGGTGAAGCATTGTTGATTGTACTGTTATCTGTAACAGTTGCATTGATAATCGTAATGCTGGTGTTGCCACAATTCAACCAGTTAACAGCAAAACACATCATCATGCCATTTAACAATACTGCATTTTGGATAAGCATAGCAGGATTGTTATTAGTGACTGGTTTTATCAGCGGCAGTTATCCTGCACTTTATCTATCCTCATTCAATCCTGTACGCGTATTAAAGGGCACATTGAAATTTGGCAAAGGCGCTTTATGGTTTCGCAAAGGGCTTGTTGTTTTTCAATTCATGCTTTCCATCATTCTCATCATTGGAACAATTGTAGTAAGCAAACAAGTGAATTATATACAATCTGTCAATCTCGGGTACAACAGGGAAAATCTTATTTATATTCCACTGGAAGGCGATCTTACAGGAAAGTTTGAAGTATTTAAAACACAAGCTTTGAATATGCCGGGTATAAAAAGTATCACCCGCATGTCGCAAAACCCTACACAAATTGAAAATGGAACAGGCGGAGTGGAGTGGGAAGGAAAAGATCCTAATTCGGGCATTGAGTTTACATGGTCAATGGTAGGTTATGATTTTACAAAAACACTGAATACACATATAGCGCAGGGCAGAGATTTTTCAAAAGATTTTGCAACCGATTCTGTTGGATATATTTTAAACGAGACTGCATTAAAACTTACAGGTTATAAAAATCCAATTGGAAAACCGTTTACCTTTTGGCAAAAGAAGGGAACAATCATTGGAGTAATAAAAGATTTTCATTTTAATTCACTGCACGAAGCTATCAATCCATTGGTGCTAAGTTTGGGTGAAAATATGAGTTGGGGCGAAGCATTGATAAGAACAGAGCCCGGCAAAACAAAAGAAGCATTGGCAAGTCTTGAAAAAGTTTGCAAAGAACTCAATCCAAAATTTCCTTTCACTTATAAATTCTCCGATGAAGAGTATGCTAAACTTTATAAAAGCGAACAAGTGGTTGGAGAGCTTGCTAATTACTTTGCATTTCTCGCCATATTTATTTCATGTCTCGGATTATTAGGACTTGTGATGTTTACTGCTGAACAACGCACAAAAGAATTCGGAATAAGAAAAGTATTGGGTGCAACTCCGGTTACGTTGTTTAATTTACTTTCAAAAGAATTTTTATTGCTGGTGTTAATTGCATTCGTTGTTGCATCACCTCTGGCATGGCTTACAATGAATAACTGGTTACAGAATTATGCATATAAGGTAAACATATCGTGGTGGATGTTTGTAATTGCAGGTGTTGCATCAATAGCGATTGCTTTATTAACAGTAAGCTTCCAGGCAATAAAAGCAGCGGTAGCAAACCCGGTGAAGAGTTTAAGAACGGAATAGGAAGGTCAATGGTGAATGGTCAAGGGTGAATGGTCAATGAATAAATCCGGCATCAAAAAATAATAGATCAGAAATCAACTTCTATGTTCAAAAATTATTTAAAAACTGCATGGAGAAATTTGATAAACAATAAAGTTTACAGCGCGTTAAATATTCTTGGTCTTGCAACAGGAATGGCTGTTGCGTTGATTATCGGACTATGGGTATATTACCAGTTTTCGTATGACCGTTTTTTACCTGGTTATAAACAAGCTTACAGCGTAAAATTAAAAACAAACAATAATGGAACTGTAAGTGTAGATGCAGCTACACCGCTTCCACTCGCTGATGCCATAAAGCAAAATGTTCCCGGTGTAAAATATGTTGCACAACCAAATTGGATAGGTAGTCACCTGTTAATAAATGGCGATAAAAAGATTTTTCAGAATGGCGCAATAGAAGGCAGCGATTTTCTTAAAATTTTTCAATACCCGTTTCTAAAAGGGAATAGCGATGCAGCTTTGCAGGACGCTTATTCAATTGTGTTAACCGAATCAACTGCAAAGGCTTTGTTTGGTGATGCAGATGCGATGAATAAAACAGTGCGGTTTGATAATTATCACGATTTGAAGGTAACAGGTATATTAAAAGATATTCCTTCCAACTCAACATTGCAATTTAATTACATTGTTCCCTTTAGTTATGCACTTCAAAACTTTGATTGGGTAAGCAAAGATATTCTTAACTGGCGCGATAATTCTTTTGAAACATTTGTAGCGTTACAGCCAAATGTTTCTTATTCGCAGGTTGAAGCAGCATTGCGTGAATTAGAAAAAAAATATAACCCTGAAGACTATAAAGTAAATAAAGCGGAAGTAATACTTCAACCGCTTAAAGAATGGCATTTATATTCTGATTATAAAAATGGTGTTGCCGGTGGTTTTATTGATTATGTAAAAATGTTCAGCATTATTGGTTTACTTGTTTTAATAATTGCCTGCATCAACTTCATGAACCTTTCTACAGCGCGTTCAGAAAAAAGAGCGAAAGAAGTAGGTATCAGGAAATCTGTTGGTTCGCATCGCAGCAGCCTCATCTATCAATTTTTGATTGAAGCAATTCTTACCGCATTCATCGCCTTTTTATTTGCATTGCTGTTTGTTGTGCTTGTGTTGCCTGCATTTAATTCGCTAACCAAATCAAACATCACTATCCCTTACAATAACATTTTCTTCTGGCTTATCATAACCGGCTATGTATTAATAACAGGGTTGCTTGCAGGAAGCCGCCCGGCATTTTATCTTTCATCATTCAATCCTGTAAAAGTTTTAAAAGGAACATTTCAACCGGGCAAAGCTGCATCACTGCCAAGAAAGATTTTAGTTGTATTGCAGTTCAGTTGTTCCATTGCTTTAATTATAAGCACCGTTATCATTTACCAGCAAATTGAGTATGCAAAACAAAGACCTGCGGGTTATAACGCCAATCTTTTAGTAAGCACAGATATAAGCGGCAGTCTGCAACAAAATTATGAAGCGCTAAAAAATGAAATGCTGCAGAGTGGTGTGGTAACAAGTGTTACGAAATCATCAAGCCCGATTACAGACATTTGGTCAAACCAAAGAATAGATAATTGGGAAGGTAAGTTACCCGGTGAATCATTAGGTCTTTCAACTGTCGGTGTGTCGGATGCTGATTATTTTAAAACGATGGGAATGCAAATTATTAGTGGCAGAAATTTTACCGGTTCATTGGGTGCGGATTCTCTTACTGTTTTATTAAATGAAGCCGCCGTAAAACGCATGCGTTATAAACAATCGCTCAACCAAATCATTACGTGGCATGATGTGCCACAACGTGTAAAGGTTATCGGAATTGTAAAAGATGCTGTAATGACTTCACCGTTTGCCGATGCGCTACCTACGATCTTTGCTTATACGCCAGACTGGTCTAATATTATTACCTATCGTTTGTCGCCAACGGTAAATACTCAAACAGCAATTGCAAAACTTACAGAGATATTCAATAAATACAATCCGGCTTATCCATATCAATATCATTTTGCAGATGAAAGCTATGCTGCAAAGTTTGATTTTGAAACGCTGATTGGCAGGCTCGCCGGACTATTTGCAGCGTTAGCGATATTTATTTCCTGCCTTGGCTTATTTGGTTTAGCGGCATACATGGCTGAACAGCGCACCAAAGAAATTGGTATCCGCAAAGTGCTTGGCGCAAGTGTACCGCAGGTATGGATGTTGCTATCAAAAGAGTTTGTTGTATTGGTTTTAATAAGTTGTGTTATCGCATCACCTGTTGCTTATTATTATTTGCATGATTGGTTACAGCAATATGAGTATAGAATCACAATAAATCCGTTTGTGTTTGCAACAGCTGGCATCGTGGCAATTGTAATAACAATTATCACCATCAGTTTTCAGTCAATAAAGGCAGCGATTGCAAACCCTGTTAAGAGCTTGAGAACGGAATAGAATAATGTGTAAATGTGCAGATGTGAAAATGTGGAAATGATTTTTATGAGCCAAGCTCAAGAATATGAATGAAGCTTCCGTTGCGTCGCACTCTTGTACGCTTTGTTCATTAATGATCTGAACGTTGAAGTGAGTGACACAACAGGCGATGAGTAAAGAATAAAAAGCTAAGTACAAAAACAAAATAAACAACTTAAACTGTTTTATGTTTAAAAATTATCTAAAAACAGCCTGGAGAAACTTATGGGGAAACAAATTTTTCTCTGTTATTAAAATATCAGGTCTCGCCTTGGGTATTGCCTGCAGCCTTTTAATAATGCTATGGGTGAATGACGAACAAAACGTAGATGCTTTTCATAAAAACGGCTCACAGCTATACAGTGTTTTTGAAAGGCGCTATAATAACGGGGAAATAGGTGGCGGCTATGCTACGCAGGGATTGATGCCGGACGAGTTGAAAAGAGTGTTCCCTGAAGTAGAATATGCAACCGGTTATGCATGGAACGATTTAAACACCTTTGAAGCGAACAATAAAATAATTAAAGAAAGTGGAAACCATGCAGGGCAGGATTTTTTTAAAATGTTTACCTACCCAATGCTGGAAGGGAATGCTGCCACTTCATTGCAATCACCTGATGGCATTGCTGTTTCAAAAAAAATGGCAGAAGACTTTTTTGGTTCAACACAGCAAGCCATTGGCAAAACAATACGATACAATAACAAAAAGGATTTAAAAATAACAGCGGTGTTTGATAATGTGCCGGCAAGCAGTTCTTTACAATTTGACTACATTATAAACTGGCAGAGTTTTTTAGAAGATAATAGTTGGGCAAAAAATTGGACCAATAACGCACCATCTACATGCGTTATGCTGCGAAAAGGAACAGATGCAAAAGCCTTTGAAAATAAGATAAGCCGCTTTCTTGATAACTATAATAAAGAACAAACTTCACAGGTATATATAAGGCTCGGTATTCAACGATATAAAGATGTTTACCTGCATCCCGATCTTGATAAGAATGGGAACATATCCGGCGCAGGAATTATGTATGTAAAGCTCTTTAGTATTGTTGCTATTTTTATTTTGCTGATTGCCTGTATCAATTTCATGAATCTTGAAACAGCACGCTCTGTAAAACGTGCGAAAGAAATTGGTATAAGAAAGGTAGCAGGTGCGGTTCGCTTTGCATTGGTAAGGCAGTTTATGGGCGAAGCTTTATTGATCGTAGCAATAGCAGTGGTCATTTCACTGGCGCTTGTAACACTTGTGCTCCCTCAGTTTAACCAGATCACCGGGAAAGACATTCATATTCCTTTTAGAGAGGGAGGCTTTTGGTTAAGTCTTTTAGCATTGTTGCTGGTAACAGGTTTTATTTCCGGCAGCTATCCTGCAATATATTTATCATCATTCAAACCTGTACGCATTTTGAAAGGTTCACTGAAATTCTCAAGCGGTGCTTTATGGTTTCGTAAAGGGCTTGTTGTTTTTCAATTTATACTTTCAATTGTATTTATTATCGCAACAATCGTTGTAAGTAAACAGGTGAGTTATATACAATCTCTTGATCTTGGTTATAACAGGGAGAATCTGCTCTATATACCGATGGAAGGCGATCTAACTTCTAAGTACACCCTATTTAAAACCGAGGTTTTGAAGATGTCCGGAATAAAAGATGTAACTCATGCAACCGCTGCACCTACAAGAATCAATAACGGTACCACCGGTGTTCTATGGGAAGGAAAAGATCCAAATTCCAAAATTGACTTTACACAACTTGGGGTTGGCTATGATTTTATAAAGACAATGCATATACAAATGTTGCAGGGCAGAGATTTTTCAAGAGATTTTCCAACAGATTCTGCGAATTACATTATTAATGAAACCGCTTTAAAAATAATAGGATACAAAGATCCGGTTGGCAAGCCGCTAACGCTCTGGGGAATGAAAGGAACTATTATTGGCGTTGTAAAAGATTTTCATTTTAATTCTCTGCATGAAGCAATCAATCCATTGATGCTTCGCCTTGGCGAAAATTTTGATGGAGGTGTTGCACTTGTAAAAACGGAACCCGGAAAAACAAAAGAGGCTTTAGCAAGTCTTGAAAAGATTTATAAAGAACTCAATCCAAAAGTTCCATTTACTTACAAGTTTTCTGATGAAGAATATCAAAAGCTTTATCAAAGTGAGCAAGTGGTAAATCAACTTGCTAACTATTTTGCATTTCTTGCCATATTTATTTCATGTCTTGGCTTATTAGGTCTGGTAATGTTTACAGCAGAACAGCGTACAAAAGAATTTGGAGTAAGAAAAGTGTTAGGCGCAAGCCCTGTTATATTATTCAATTTGCTTTCAAAAGAATTTTTATTGCTTGTTTTAATTGCAATGATAATTGCATCTCCGCTTGCATGGATAGCGATGAACAACTGGCTTAATCACTACGCTTACAAAATAGATATTTCATGGTGGGTATTTGCATCTGCGGGTTTAGCAGCATTATTCATAGCATTTGCAACCGTAAGTTTCCAGGCAATAAAAGCAGCAATGGCAAATCCTGTAAAGAGTTTGAGAACGGAATAAGTCTGAACCGGGATTTATAGGATTTGAAGGATTGTGATGAATTTTTTTTGGGAACCGAACTAAAGAACATGAATTAGTTTCTGTTGCGGGATACTGTTGAATGGTGTCTGAACACTCGCAGAGTGTCTGACACCATTCAAAACAAGATTAATCAAATTCAAACTTCTTATATGAATAAAACAATAATCACATTCATTCTTTGCACTTTCTTCTTTTGTTTAAACAGCATTGCTCAAAACAAAACGAGTACACCAAATCTTTCCGCAGGCAATTTTAAAGTTGTAAACAGAAGCATCAACGTTTCAAATGAGCAAGGAAAAACAATTGTGCATCTCGATGGCAAACCGGGCGATGGAGTTGCATGGCTGAATGATGTAACATTTGAAAAAGGTACTGTCGAATTTGACGTGAAAGGAAAAAACATCATGCAGCAAAGCTTTGTTGGCTTTGCTTTTCACGGGATGAACGACAGCACTTTTGATGCCGTTTATTTTCGTCCTTTTAATTTTCAATCGTCGGATGCTGCAAGAAAAAGTCATTCTGTTCAATACGTTTCGCTTCCGCAATATGATTGGTCTGTATTAAGAGAAAAATATCCCGGCAAATATGAAAACGCATTAACCGTTTCAGTACAACCGGAGAGTTGGTTTCATGCAAAAGTTGTTATTGACGCAAACAATATTACCGTGTTTGTAAATGGTGATAGCAAAGCTTCATTAACTGTACAACCAATTTCAAAAAGCACAACAGGTAAAATAGGTTTTTGGGTAGGGAATAATTCTGATGGTGATTTCTCAAATCTGAAGATTACATCTGAATAAACTCTTGCATGATGTAACATTTAGATTCGTTATGCGTTCAAAAAGTTGAATTGCACTGCTGAATAAAATTCATACAGTACAAGTGAGTGACACAAGGGACGATAAGTAAAGGACCCAAAGCCGATACAAAAAATAAAATTTACAAATCACAAACAAAACTTCAAAAGGGAACGGCTTTCAAAGTCCTCCCTTTAGGGAGGATTTAGGAGGGTTTCTATGCTTAAAAATTATTTCAAAGTTGCATGGCGCAATATGATGCGTCATAAATCCTATTCAGCAATTAATATTCTTGGATTAGCAATTGGTATTGCAGCTTGTTTGCTCATTTTGCAATATGTGTCTTTTGAATTGAACTATGAAAATTTTCAGGCAAACAAAGACAGGGTTTATCGTGTGCAACAAGACCGCTACAATAACGGAAAGCTAAGCACGCAATGGGCTGCAGGTGCGTATGCTGTCGGCAACTCTTTTAAAGCTGCAATTCCTGAAATAGAAGATTACGTAAAAGTTGTTGGCAACGGAAGAGTAACGGCGGAAGTGAATAACCAGCCATTAAAAATTGAAAAAGTGTGGTTTGCAACCAATTCTTTCTTCAATGTATTTACATATCCGTTAATAGCGGGCAATAAAAATACTGCTCTGAAAGAACCCTTTACTGCGGCGCTTTCCGAAACCACAGCAAAGAAAATTTTTGGAACAACAAATGTTGTTGGTAAACCTTTGGCATTAAACCGCAACAGCAATTATACAATCACTGCTGTATATAAAGATGCTCCTGTTAATACACAGCTTAAAGCTGATATGTTGCTTTCTTATGAAACTTTTAAAAAATGGACAACAGATTCAAGCGGCAATGGTCCGGAAACTGCTTGGCAATGGGATGGTTGTCTCACGTATTTATTATTGCATAAAGGAGCAGACCCAAAAGTTGTTGAAAAAAAGTTTTTACCTGTTGTAGAAAAATTTACGAAGGAGGACAACAAGAAATATAATGCGGCGGTTATTTATCATTTGCAATCTTTAAAAGATATTCATTTGTACTCTCACTACATGATGGAACCCGGCGAGAACGGTGATGGCAAAACAGTTTATCTTTTATTGGGTATCGCATTTTTTATTGTAGTGATTGCATGGGTTAACTATATCAATCTTGCGACTGCACGTGCTATAACAAGAGCAAGAGAAGTTGGAGTGCGAAAAGCTGTTGGCTCGCAACGAAAGCAGCTTATAATACAATTTCTCTCGGAATCTGCAGTGCTGAATGGTTTCGCATTGATACTTGCAATGGCGATGGTTTTAATTGCTATTCCCGGATTTAATCAACTTTCGGGTCAGCAATTATCTTTCTCATTATTTGCTCAAAGTAATTTCTGGCTTGGATTAATATCATTGTTTTTGGTGGGCGTATTCTTCTCCGGTTTATATCCTGCATTTGTATTATCCGGCTTTAAACCGATTGAAGTATTGAAAGGAAAAATCGGTGGTACAAAACAAAGTGCAGTGCTAAGAAAATCTTTGGTTGTGTTTCAATTTGCTGCTTCGTTGTTTTTGCTGATTGGTACGGTAACAGTGTATCAGCAAATACAATATATGCGCAAGCAATCATTGGGACTTAACATAGACCAAACGCTGGTTATTCCACCGCCTATTGTTGGCATTGATTCTACTTTCTTACAAAAGATGACTGCTTTTAAACAAGAATTACAACGAGAATCTTCCATCAAAAACATAACGGTTTCTACAAGTATTCCGGGTGAGCCGGTTGGCTGGAATGCAGGCGGAATAAAGCTTGTAGGTCAGGATGAATCTAAGTCAAAACAATATCGTGTAATTGGCGTGGATTATGATTACACGATATTGTTTTGACTTAGATTCATCCTGACCT
>Ga0081539_10000709_pt1 | contig 66741 bp, 57 predicted proteins | sample TabmetS4T2R2_FD_71023 | JGI IMG/M metagenome (GOLD analysis project Ga0081539, IMG submission 71023) | Tabebuia heterophylla rhizosphere microbial communities from the University of Puerto Rico - S4T2R2 | ecosystem: Host-associated > Plants > Roots > Rhizosphere ...
GGTGGAGTGTGATGGGCGGCGGCCTCGCCGCCGCCGCGGCCGTTCTCACGCCGTACGCAGGGATCGGCATCGCCGACGCTGTCTGGGCCGGTGCGGCCGGCGCGTCGGCGGCGCTGGCCTGGTGGCGGTGGAGCGACCACCGCGTGCTGGCCGCCACGCCGCCGCCTCCGCCCGACCCGGCCGTCGCCGGCCGGCGGCTGGCCGCGGCGATCGAGCGGTTCCCGGCCGGGCGCACCGTCCTCACGGAGATGCGCCGGCAGCGCAACCGGTACGCCTTGCGGGGCTCCGCCATCACCGAGGCGTGGGACCGGCTGGACCGGGCGTCCTCGACGTTGGCCGGTCTGGCCGGGCGGCTCACCGGGCCCGGCGAGGGCGCGGTGCTCGAGGCGACCGTGGCCGAGCAATGGCTGCGCGACCTGGGGCAGCGGGTGGCGAGCGTCGAGCGTGCCCTGCCGCTCACCCCGCCCGACCAGCGTGCCTCCCTCGCCGAATCGCACGCGAGCCTGGCGGCGCAGTTCACCGACGGCGTGAACGCCTACGAGCGCCTGGTGGCAGCGGCGGCAGGCTACGTGGCCGAGGACGGGCATCCGGTCGCCGAGGGCGGCCATCCGGGCTTCTCCAGGCTGATCGACGCGACCGACCGGCTGCGCGGCATCGCCGAGGGCCTGTCCGAGCTGAAGCGGCCGCCGGCACCGTCGCGCTGAACGCTCAGCCGTCCGACGGCCGGGGCTGGCAGCGCGGACACCAGTACGTGACGCGCTCGTCCTGCTCCGCCTTCTGGATCGCGGTGCCGCAACGCCGGCACGGCTGTGCCCGGCGGCCGTAGACGTAACTCGTCTCGCCGCGGCGCAGCGACCCCGTCGTCGTCTGCGTCCACCGCCCGCGGTTGGACGCCACGAGCTTCTGCGCCAATCGCACCGTGCCCGCCAGGTCGGGTACCCGCCCGACCGGCGTCCACGGCCAGAGGCCGCGAAGGAACAGCGTCTCCGCCTTGTAGAGATTACCCACCCCGGCGAGGTTCCGCTGATCGAGCAGCGCCTCGGCGATGCTCGCCGCCGGTCTCGCGGCGATCCGGCGGACCGCCTCGTCCGGGTCCCAGTCGGCGCCGAGCAGATCCGGCCCGAGATGGCCGAGCAGCGCCTCCTCCTCGGCGGTCGGGAGCAGCGCCACCTCGTGCAGGTGGTAGCCGACCGCCACCGACCGTGCCGTCCGCAGGACGACCCGGATCAGGTGGGCGGGACGGCCGGACCAGCGCTCACCCGCCGCATAGGCGCGCCAGGCCCCGTCCATCCGCAGATGCGAATGCAGCGTGTGCGGCGCCACACCGTCCCGGGTGAGGCGCAGCAGAAGGTGTTTGCCCCGACTCGCCGACGCGGTCACCGTCCAGCCGGTCAGGTCGGTGGTGGCCAGCCGCGGCACCCGGAAGTCCGACCCGGTCAGCATGTCGCCCACCAGCGCGTGCTCCAGCATGCGCGCGGTGTTCCAGACGGTGTCGCCCTCCGGCATGCCACCATCCTGCCCCGCCGGAGCGGCGCGAGCACCGTGGGTTCGTCGAGGTCACAGCACGGTTACAGCACCTTCACAGCGGCCGGCAATTGCCCTAAGAAGCATGGGAGCCTACTGACCTGACCGCTGCCGGCCGGTGCGCGGTCGCGGCAAGAGGGGGACACCATGGCGAGGCGCGTCTTTGTGCATGTCGGTGCGCCGAAGACGGGGAGCACCTACGTACAGAATGCGCTGTGGACCAACAGGTACGTGCTCAAGCGTGCCGGCATTCTGCTACCCGGTACCCCCCGCGCGCATGATCAAGCCATGGCGGATCTTCGTGAGGTGTCCTGGCGGGACGCCGGCGCCGCCTGGACCTGGGACCGGCTAGCCGCCAAGGCCAGGAGGTGGCGCGGCGACGTGATCATCAGCAATGAGGGACTGGGTGGGGCGACCCAAGAGCAAGCGGCCCGTGCGGTGGCGAGCTTGCAGCCCGCCGAGGTTCACATCATCGTCGCGGCGCGCGACCTGTGGCGGACGTTCCCCTCGGTGTGGCAGCAGAGCGTCCGGTCCCGCAGAGTCTGGCGTTTCCAGACCTTCATGTCCGCCGTCGAACGCGGGAACTTCGATACCTTCTGGGAGATGCACACGGCCGGCCGGATGCTGCGCCGTTGGGGCGACCTCGTCCCGGCCGAGCGGCGGCATCTGGTGACTGTCCCGCCTCCCGGAGTGCCGCAGGACACCCTCTGGCAGCGCTTTGCCGGCATCATCGGCATTCCGGACAATCTCTGCGTGCCGGAGGCCCCCACCTCGAACACCTCGCTCGGTGCCGCCGAGATCGAGTTGCTCCGCCGGGTCAACCAGGCGCTGGGCGACAGCTACCCGCACCGCAGGCCCTACCAGAGCGTCGTCCAGCGTCACCTGGTCGACGCGGTGCTCAAGCACAGCGGGAACGAGGTCCGGTTCGGTGTCGGGCCCGACCAGGCCGATTGGATCATCGAGCTGGCGGAGCAGCAGATCAAGGACTTCCAGGACTATCCGTGCCGCATCGTGGGCGACCTGTGCGAGCTCCGGCCGACCCTCTCGGACCAGAGCCGCTGCAGCCCGGACGAGCTCGACGACGGTCGCGTGGCCGAAGCCGCCATCGCGGCGATCGTGGGCATGCTCCGGCACGCCGAGTCCCTCAGTGCGGTGGCGGACCGCAGCTACGAGCACGTCCTCGCGCGGTTCAAGACACGGGCTACCAGGGCGGTCCAGCACCGCCTGCGGCGCCCACCGCACCGCGACCAACGGTTGGTGGCCCATCGAGGCCACCCGGCCGCCATCGACGATTCCCTGCTGCCGGGGTGACACCCGGGGGTGAGGAGCCTCGGTCCGCGGCCGACCGCGGCGTGCTCGCCGATGAGTAGCATTGCCTCGATGGGTCGGCTCTGCGGGCAGGAGCGGGGTGGGACGCGTGCGGGGGTCGTCTCGCATATCCGCGGTCGTGACACTCCTGCTCCTGCCGATCACGGTCAACCTGGCGACCAGCGTCATTCCGGAGTGGATCAGGCATTGGCAGTGGCTGTACTGGGCGGCGCTGCTGATCACCGGGGTGGTGCTGCTGTTTCCCCGGAAGGCGCGGCGCCCGCGGCAGGGCGCGAGCGCTTCCGGGAGGCGTTACGTCGACGTCGCGGGCCTCGACGAGGCGGGCAAGGCCCTGGCGACCGCAATCGCGGCGCAGTGGGCGGAGGAGGCAGCGGTCCGGGGCCTGCACCGCATCGGCCGGTTACGGGTGCGTTGGTCGACAGCCGTCGGCTCGCTCGCACCCGATCCGGCGGCGGTTCTCGACGACGAGACGCTCGCGGGGCGAGCGGCCCGGTTGCGGGCGTCCGGCGAGGTGCGGGACCTCGCCGCACAGTTCCGGCGTCTGAAGAGCTCGAGGAGGACTATCCCTTCTTGACCAATGTGGACCACTTCGGACCGGAGGCGGCGGGACGTCTGGTGGCCATGAAGCGGATCATGCCGATCCTCGACGGCCTCGACGAACTGCCCGTGGCTGTGCACCGGACCGCCATCGAGGCGCTGGATCTGGGTAGCTCTGAACGGCCCCTCGTAGTCACCAGCAGGATCGAGCAGTACCGGGTGGCGGTGAGCACCGGGCACGCCTTGTCGCGAGCCATGGTCATCGTGTTGCAGCCGCTCACGCCCGACGACATCGAGCAGTACCTGGCGCCGACGCGGGCGGACCAGGGCCGGTGGGGTGAGGTGTTGGCCTCGTTGCGCACGCACTCCGACGGACCGCTGGCTCGCGTGTTCACCAGTGCGCTGATGGTCTCGCTGGCCCGTTCCGTCTACGAGACCCCCGGGTCGGACCCGCCTGAGCTGCTCCGGGCCGATCGCTTTCCGGACGCGGTGTCGGTGGAGAGCTTCCTCCTCGACCGTTTCGCCGCCCGGCTCTACGCCGCGCCGCGCCCGAACGCCCCGTCCGCGGCCCGGTCGACACGGGATCCCGCCACGCCCTACCGATGGCTGTCGTACCTCGCCGCGTCCGGGCCGCAGATCGCCTGGTGGCGTCTGTATCAGACGGTCCCGCGGACGGTTTTCACGCTCCTGGCCGGAGCGACGGGCGCCTTGCTCACCGGGCCCTTGGTCGGCCTGGTCGCCGGCTGGGTGTTCGGTGCCCGGTTTCTGCCGATCGCCGGAATGGCGGTCGGTGTCGGGGTGGGTGCCGGCACGGCGATCGTGACCCGCCTTGAGCAGCGGTTGTCCCCCGCGACGATCCGGCTGCGGGTTACCGGTCGCGGGATGGAGATCCGCCGGGCGCTGTCGACCGCTCTCGGCGCGGGCGTCATCGCCGGCGCCTTGTTCGGCCTGACGTTCTGGCTGATCAGTGAGGACACCGGCGTGCTGGTCGTCGGGCTGGTCGCGGGCTGCGTGGCCGGCCTCGCCGGCGGCTTGGGTGTGGGACTGGTCACGGGTTTTCAAGAGCCGATAGACGAGCAGCAGGTGGTCCACCCGCGCTCGATGCTGGCGGCGGATCGTACCCACACCATCATGCGAGCGGGCCTGGCCGGCGTGGGAAGTGCGGCGCTGAGCGGCTTCGCCGCCGCCGTGATGGCGGATCCGGCGCGGAAGTCGGCCGTCGCTGTCGTCGCCGGTCTCGGCGTCGGCCTGGCGACGGCGCTGATCGTCTTCATGAGCAGCGCCTGGGGCCGCTTCCAGCTGAGCCGCACCTGGCTGGCCGTCACGGGCCGGCTGCCCTGGAATGTCATGGGATTTCTCGAGGACAGCCACAACCGAGGCATTCTCCGACTCGCGGGCGGCTCGTTCGAGTTCAGGCATGTGATGCTGCAGGAGCGGTTGAGTTCGAGCCGTTGAGCCGGATACGGGTCGTGCACGTCGTCTGCATGCCCCGTACGCATCAGGGGCCGCACCGGACGTCAGCGCTGGGCCACCCGGATGATGTCGCCGGGTCGAACAGAGAGCACGACCACCGCGCGGCCGTTGTTCACCGCGATCGCCACCCGGCCCGCCGAGTCCTCGTAGACCAGCAGGCCACCGGGGTCGACGTCGGCGAACGTGGTGCCGCGCCGGGCCCGGACGTTGCGGTTGACGATCAGGTCGGGACCGAGGCCGGCGAGGCTCGCGCCGCCCGCGGCGAGTTGCACGTTGCCGAACCGGTCGACAGTCATGACCTCGGCCTCGATCCAACCGTCGCCCACCGTGACGACCGGGTCGGGCAGGCGTACCAGCGTGGTGTGCTCGATCGCCGGCCCGGCCTCCTCGATCGCCGCGCCCACGGCGATGCGCGCCGCGGCCGGGGCGAAGACGTCCCGGCCGTGGAAGGTGCGGGAGACGTCACCGAGAAGCCAGTCCCGGTTGGTCAGCTCATGCACCGAGAGGATGCCGCCCAACGCCTCCGCGGCCCAGATGAGCAGGCCGTTGTCCGGACCGACGAGCACGCCGTTCGGCGTGCCGATGGCGACGCCCCGCCGCGCCGTGCCGACGCCCGGGTCGACCACGGCGACATGGACCGAGACCGGCAGGTGCGGGGCGGTCTGCGCCAGCACGGCGGCGCCCCGGGGCACGTCGGCCGGCGGCACGTGATGGGTCACGTCGATGACTCGCACGTCCGGCGCTATCCGCGCGATCGAACCGTGGCACGCCGCGACGAATCCGTCGAACGTTCCGTAATCGGTGGTGAGGCTGATCCATCCATACCCGGCCATGGTGGCCAACGTTACTGCCCCGGCACGCCTCGTGTCTGGGGCGCGCCGGGCGACCGCGGCCCGATGCGGTTCGGGTCAGCCGCGCAGGCGCAGGCCCCGAGGTGTGGTGCGGAAACCCGCCGCGGTCAAGGCGTCCCGCAGAGGGGAGGCGTGCACCGACTCACCGTCGGCGCGCTCGACGGACATCGCGCCCAGGGCGCCGGAGCGGACGGCGCCGCTCAGCGCCTGGCCACCGGCGGTCAGGGCGCCGGGCTCGTCGGTGAAGGAGAGCAGCGTGCGGCCGCCGCGCTCCACATAGAGCACCAGGTCACCGCCGACCAGCACGACGAGGGCACCCGCCTTGCGTCCGGCGCGGTGGCCGGCGCGGGCCACCGGCTCGCCGTGGCCGCTGTCGACGATCCGTTCCGGCCAGGGCAGGGCGGCGCCGAAGGGATTGGCCGGGTCGGTGGCCGCGAGCACGACGGCGCCGGCAACGCCGCGCTTGGCGAGTTCGGCCGGCTCGGCGAGGGCGCGCAGCCGGTCGACCGCGCCCGGCACGGCGAACTGGGCCGCGCCGAGGCCTTCTACGAAGTAGCCTCGGCGGGCCGCGCCCCGCTCCTCGAGCGCGGCGAGTACCGGATAGACCGCGGCGAAGCCGCCGGCGATCCCTTCGGCCATCACCGCGCCGCGGGTAACCACGCCGTGCCGCTCCAGCAGCAGGTCGGCGAGGGCCGTGGCGCGGCGGGTCGGGTCCAGGTCGCGGTCGGGCAACCGCGACCAGCGGCCCGCCATCGCCGGCGGTCCGGTGCGCGACGGCAGCACCGGACGGCCGGGCCGGCGGTAGCGGGCCCGGGCCGGCACCGGTTTCGCCCGATGCGCGCCGCTGCTACCGAGAAGGGCCCGTAGCGGCGCGAGGGTGTCATTGGTGAGATGGCCCGCCCAGACCAGATCCCACACCGCTGCGGCGAGCGCGGTGTCGTCGGTGGACCCGACCCGGTCCGAGAGTGACCGGAAGAACAACGCCTGGCCGTCGGCCAGGGCATCCAGGACGGCCCGGTGCAGCGGGCCGAGCGCGAGCTCCGTGTCGGGCGGCGGGAGCAACAGCGGCGCGCTGTCGGCGTACGCCAGGGTGACCCATCCGTCGTTGTTCCCGATCGAACCCGAGCCGGCCCAGAGCACCTCGCCGCCGGCGCAGAGCTCGTCGAGCTGGGGCGCCGCGTAGTCGGCCACTCGCGCCGGCAGCACCAGTCGCTCCCAGGCCGACGCCGGCACGGCTGTTCCCTGCAACTGCTCGACGGCCGCGGCGACCGCGTCCACACCGCGCGCGTTGCCGCCGATCTGGTGCCACCGCGGCAGGAACGCGGCGAGGATCCGCGGCGGCACCGGCTCGATCTCGCGGCGGAGCGCGGCCAAGGATCGGCGCCGAAGCATCCGCAGCACCTCGGCGTCGCACCACTCGGTGCCCGCGCCGCCCGGCGAGAACTCTCCCGAGCTCACCCGTCCGGTCGCGCTGAGCCGCTTGAGCGCCTGTTCCACGACGAACACACCGAGGCCGAAACGGGCGGCACAGGTCACCGCAGCGAACGGCCCGTGCGTGCGGGCATAGCGCGCGACCAGGTCACCGAGCGGGTCGGCGACCGGTTCCAGGTAGGCCTCCGGAAGGCCGACCGGCAGCGCCACGCCGAGCGCGTCCCGGTAGCGGCCCGCGTCGTCGATGCCGATCCACCGCTCCTGGCCGGCCACCCGGATCCGGATCGCCCGCCGCGCCGATTCCAGCGCCGCCGGCCAGCCGGGCTCGGCGCCGCGCGCGGCGAGCTCCTCGGCGGACAGGTCACCGAGCAGGCGGAGCAGCTCGGCGGTGTCCTCGGCGTCCCGCGGGCGGCGTTGCGGAGTCAGCCACTGCAACTGCGCCTCTGTCTCGGCGACCACGGCCGGATCGAGGAGCTCGCGCAGGTCGACCCGGCCGAGCAGCTCGCCCAGGAGCGTCGAGTCCAGGGCGAGCGCCGCCGCGCGCCGCTCGGCCAGCGGCGCGTCGCCCTCGTAGAGGAACGCGCCCACGTAACCGAAGAGCAGCGAGCGGGCGAACGGCGACGGACGCGGCGTCTCCACGTCGACCAGGCGGACCTTGCGGCCGGCGATCTCCCGCATCAGCCCGGCGAGGCCCGGCACGTCGAAGACGTCCTGCAGGCATTCGCGCGCCGCCTCCAGGGTGACCGGGAAGTCGGCGAACTCGCGAGCCACGTCGAGCAGCTGGGCGGAGCGCTGGCGCTGCTGCCACAGCGGCTGGCGGCGGCGCGGGTCCCGGCGGGGTAGCAGCAGCGACCGGGCGGCACACTCGCGGAACCGCGACGCGAACAGCGCCGAGGTCCCCACCGCCTCCTCGACCAGCTGGGCGATCTCCTCCGGGTCGAAGGCCACCAGCTCGGCGCCGGGCGGCTCGTCGGCGGTGTCGGGCAGGCGGACCACGATGCCGTCGTCGGACGGCATCACCTGACCGTCCACGCCGTACCGCTCGGCGAGCCGCCGGCCGATCGCCAGCGCCCACGGCGCGTTCACCCGGGCGCCGAGCACGCAGTGCACGGTCATCCGCCAGTCGCCCAGCTCGTCCCGGAACCTTTCCACCACCACCGTGCGGTCGTCCGGCAGATGACGGGTCGCCTCACGCTGCTCGCGCAGGTAGGCCACCAGATTGTCGGCCGCCCACGCGTCCAGCCCCGCCTCCCGCAGCGAGCTCGTCGCCTCGTCGTCGCCGGCCCGGGTCAGCGACCGCACCCGCGCGCCGATCGCCCGGCCCAGCTCGATCGGCCGGCCCAGCGAGTCGCCCTTCCAGAACGGCATCCGTGCCGCCGCCCCGGGCGCCGGTGACACCAGGACCCGGTCGGGGGTGATGTCCTCGATCCGCCAGGAGGTCGAGCCGAGCAGGAAGACGTCCCCCACGCGCGACTCGTAGACCATCTCCTCGTCGAGCTCACCGACCCGCGACGAGCGCTCGGCGCCGGCCAGGAAGACGCCGAACATGCCCCGGTCGGGAATGGTGCCGCCGCTGGTCACCGCGAGGCGTTGCGCGCCCGGGCGGCCGGTGAGCTGGTCGGTGCCGCGATCCCACACCAGACGGGGGCGCAGCTCGGCGAAGGCGGTGGACGGGTAGCGCCCGGCGAGCATGTCGAGCACCGCCCGCAACGCCGAGTCGGGTAGCTCGGCGAAGGGAGCGGAGCGCCGGACCAGCGCCGCCAGCTCGTCGAGCGGCCAGGGGTCGAGGGACACCATCGCGACGATCTGCTGGGCCAGCACGTCCAGCGGGTTGCGCGGATAGCGCAGCTCCTCGATCGCGCCCGCACCCATCCGGCCGGCCACCACGGCGCAGGAGAGCAGGTCACCCCGATGCTTGGGGAACACGACGCCGCGGGAGACCGCGCCGACCTGATGCCCGGCCCGGCCGATCCGCTGCAGGCCGGCGGCGACCGACGGCGGCGCCTCGATCTGCACCACCAGGTCGACCGCGCCCATGTCGATGCCGAGCTCGAGGCTGGAGGTCGCCACGACGGCGGGGAGCCGGCCCGATTTGAGCGCCTCCTCGATCTGCTTGCGCTCCTCGCGGGAGACGCTGCCGTGGTGGGCGCGGGCCACCACCGGCGGAGCGCCGCCGGCCTGCCCCGCCTGGGCCATCACCTGGGCGGGCGGCCGGGCCGGCTCGGGCAGCACCAGGCCGGCGCGCTCGGCGGCCAGCTCGTTGATCCGGGCGCAGAGCCGCTCGGCACCGCGCCGGGAGTTGGTGAACACGATCGTCGACCGGTGTGCCTGGATGAGGTCGAGCACCCGCTCCTCCACCGCGGGCCAGATCGACGGCGTGTGGCGACCCGCGCCCGGGTCGTCGGCATCCACGTCGGGAACCTCGTCGAGGCGCGTCATGTCCTCCACCGGGACCTCCACCACGACCTCGATGGTCTTGGCGGCCGGCGGCTGGACGATCGCGACGTCCTGGGAGCCGCCGAGGAATCGGGCCGTCTCCTCGATCGGCCGGACCGTGGCGGACAGTCCGATCCGGCGGGCGGGCCGGCCGAGCAAGGCATCCAGCCGCTCCAGGGAGAGCGCCAGGTGCGCGCCTCGCTTGGTGGCGGCGACCGCGTGCACCTCGTCGACGATCACCGTCTCGACACCCCGCAGTGAATCCCGCGCCGCGCTCGTGAGCAACAGGTAGAGCGACTCCGGGGTGGTGATCAGGATGTCCGGCGGCGTGCGGGCGAGGGTGCGGCGTTCGTCGGCCGGGGTGTCGCCGGTCCGCATCCCCACGGTGATGTCGGGCGGGGGCACGCCGAGCCGGCCCGCGGCCTGCCGGATGCCGGTCAGCGGGGCCCGCAGGTTTCGCTCGACGTCGACCGCGAGAGCCTTCAGCGGGCTGACGTAGAGCACCCGGCAGCGACGCCGGGGGTCGGCCGGGACGGGCTCGTGGGCCAGCCGGTCGAGCGACCAGAGGAACGCCGCCAGCGTCTTGCCGGAGCCGGTCGGCGCCACCACGAGCGCGTTGCGGCCGGCGTCGATCGCCCGCCACGCCCCCGCCTGGGCGGCGGTGGGCGCGGCGAACGCCGCCTGGAACCACTCCCGGGTGGCCCGGCTGAATGTCTCGAGCACCTCTCGCACCCGACCATCCTCTCTCGGGGGTACGACAGAAACTGAGCTGCCGAGGCGGCTTCGCCGCACCGCCAAGCAGAGAAGCTGAGCTGCCGAGGCGGCTTCGCCGCTCCGCCAAACAGAGAAGTCGGATTCGGCCCGCCTCAATCGGACAGCCGGGCACAGGTGGGACGTCCGGCCGGCGGGGCTTCTTGACCTGGTGGACCATGGTGCGGTCGGGTGGCAGGGCATATATACATGTGCGCCACTCGAATCGTCGGCCCTGTATACAGGAGGCTCCGTGTCCCTGCGCATCGCCCGCGCCGCCGGCGTCTGCGTCGCATTCGCGGCCGCCATGCTCTTCGCCGCACCGGCCCACGCGGCCGGCAGTGGCTACGTCCGGCTGGCGCACCTCTCGCCGGACACGCCCGCGGTGGACGTCTACCTCAGATCCGAGTCCGGCGCCGTCGAGCCGCAGATCTTCCGCGCGGTCGCCTACGGTGCCATGTCGCAGTACCTGCGGCTACCTGCCGGCAGGTACGAGGTCGCGATGCGCGAGGCGGGCGCGCCGGCCGCGACCAAGCCGGTGCTCACCGTGGAGGTCGGCGTCCGGAGCGGTGGCGCCTACACGGTCGCGGGCGTCGGCCGCTTCGCCGACCTGGGCCTGCGCGTGCTCGAGGACGACCTGCGGCTGCCCGGCCCCGGCCGGTCCAAGGTCCGGATCATCCAGGCGTCGGTCAAGGCGCCCGTGCTCGACGTCGCCGGGCAGAACGGCACGAGGATCGCCGACGGCGTCGAGTTCGCCACCACGACGGCCTACCGGGAGGTCGCCCCCGGCCGGTGGAGCGTGCGGGTCGAGCCGACCGGCGGCGGGAAGACCAGCGTGCTGCCCTGCACGCTGGGCGCGGGCAGCGTCTACTCGCTGGTGGTGCTCGACGACGAACGCGGCGGCCTGAAACCGCAGCTGCACGTCGACGCGGTACGCCAGGGCACGGTGCCGCTGGGCGGCGTGGCGACCGGCGACGGCGGCAGCCGGCCCGCCTCGCCGCTGCCGACGGCGTTGTGGTTGGCCGGCGTCGCGGCCGTGCTGACCGCCGGCCTGGTCGTGACGCTGCGCCGCCAGTTGCGGCCCGACCACTCAGGCGGCTTCGCCGCACCGGTAGGGAACTCACGTGGCTTCGCCGCACCGCGGACGAAAGAGCACTGAGCGTGACGGACGACCGGCGGACCGGAACGGGCGCGCCTCCGGCGGAGCTGCCGGACTGGGCGGTCCGGCGTGATCCAGCCGACTACAAGGTGCGGGGTGTCGCACCTGTGCCCGATGCGCTCTCCGTGCCGCGGTGGCCGCCTCCGCGGTGGCCTCTGGTTCCGCGGCCGTCCATCGTGTTCGAGAGTTTGTCTCCGCGGACGCCGGAGGCGGAGGTCGGCGATGCCGCGGAACCGCCGAAGGACCGCGTCGTCGCGGTGCCTCCGCTGCGGGTGGGGGCGCCCCCCGGCCCGGCAGTCCGCAGCGGGACGGAGGAGATCGGCGGTGACGTCCGGACCTCCGTACCGGAACGGCTGAAGCGCCTCGGACGCCGCGCCGCGCTGCCCGCCGTCACCGCCGCGGTGGCCGCGTTCGTCGTCGCCACCGGCTATCTGGCGGTCGCCGGCCGCACCGCCGGACCGGTCGGCGACCTCGGGCGGTGGGGGTCGCCCGGCACGACGGCCGCGACCGAGACGACGGCGCTGAGCCGGCCGGCCGGTGATCCGTTCGGCAGTGTGACGGCGACCGTGCGGGGTGCGCCCACGCGCCTGCGGATCGCCGCCATCGGCCTGGACAGCCCGCTGGAGACGCTACGGCTGGGTGCGGACGGTGCGCTGCAGGCGCCGCGGCGATTCGGCCAGGCCGGTTGGTACGCGGACGGCACCGTGCCGGGCGACACGGGACCGGCGGTCATCGCCGGGCACGTCGACTCGAAGGCCGGTCCGGCCGTCTTCTACCGGCTGCGCGAGATCGCCACGGGTGATCGGATCGACGTCGTGCGCGGCGGCACCGTGGTGCGGTTCACGGTGGTCCGCACGGCCTGGTATCCGAAGCGCGACTTCCCGACCACTCAGGTGTACGGGCCGACACCGGACCGCCAGCTGCGGCTGATCACGTGCGGCGGGGTCTTCGACCGGCGGCTGCGGTCCTACCGGGAGAACCTGGTGGTCTACGCGGTGGCCGGGTGATCGTCGTTCCGCCGGGACGCCGGGCGCGGCTACCCTGAACCCGAGGTCGACGGGTGGGGGCGGGATGGCGGTGAGGCGCATGCTCGTCGCCGGTCGGTATCGTCTCCTCGAGCCGGTCGGCTCCGGCGGCATGGGCCGTGTCTGGCTCGCCCGCGACGAAATGCTCGACCGCGACGTCGCCGTCAAGGAGTTCGTCCCGCCGGACTGGATGACCGACGAGGAGAAGGCGCGCCTGCGTGACCGTACCCTGCGCGAGGCACGCAGCGCCGGACGCCTGAACCATCCGCACGTCGTGCGGATCTACGACGTGGTGCACGCCCAGGGCCTGCCGTGGATCGTGATGGAGTACGTGCCGTCGCGCTCGCTGCACCAAGTGATCAAGGAGGACGGGCCGTACTCGCCCGCCGCCGCGGCCAGGATCGGCCTGGCCGTGCTGGATGCGCTCACCGCCGCCCACCGGGCCGGCGTCCTGCATCGGGACGTCAAGCCGCACAACGTGCTGATCGGTACGGACGGGCGCGTGGTGCTGACCGATTTCGGCCTGGCGACCTTCGTCGACGAGGGCTCGGTGACGGGGCCGGGGCTGGTGGTCGGCTCGCCGCAGTACGTGTCGCCGGAGCGCGCCCGCGACGGCGCCTCCACCGTGGAGTCCGATCTCTGGTCGCTGGGCGCCACCCTTTACGCCGCCGTCGAGGGCCACTCGCCGTACGCGCGAGAAACCGCGATGGCCACCCTGATGGCCCTGGCCACCGAGCCGCCCGATCCTCCCGAGTTGGCCGGGCTCCTCGCGCCGGTGCTGATGGGCCTGCTACGGCACGACCCGTCCACCCGGCTCACCGCCTCCGAGGTGGAGCGCCGGTTGCGCATGATCGTCGGGGCGACGCCGGGCACACCCGGGGTGTCGGGAGTGGTCGGCGTGCCCGCTCCGCGCCGCTCCGGCTCGAGCGAGGCGCGCGCGACGGCCCGTGTAGAGGCCGCCGTCGCGACCGATACGGATCAGGACCGGGCGAGCCGGCGGCCGTCCGCGGCGGGCCGGCCGTCCGCGCCGTCCGGGCTCCGCCGCGCGAATCAAGCGGCCGTGGTACCGGCTCAGCGCGCTCCGGCGGTTGCCGCGCCGGAGCGGGGCGACGCACCGCCGGCGCGGCGCATTCCGCCGAGGCTGGCGCTGGTCGGAGTCACGGCGGTCGCGGTGCTCGGTGGCGCCGGCGCGCTGGTCGGTTATCTGGTTCAGCGCAACGACCCGCCCGCCGGTCGGTCGCCGGTCGGCGGTCCGGCGTCACCCCCGTCCGCGTCCCCGTCGCCGTCCGCATCGGCTTCGGCGGTGGCGCTCGGCTTCACGCCCGCGGTCTGCGGTGGCCCGGCACCCCGCACCGCCTCCCGGGCCCCGCAGCACGACGCGGCTCGCGGCGTGAACGGCTGGGCGCTGATCAGCGGCTGGTCGTACTTCACCGACGGGACGGGTTTCCACATGCCGGTGCCGGACGGCTGGACGTACCAGAAGATCGGCACGACGTACTGCTTCCGCGACCCGGTCGGCGATCGGGTGCTCAGCCTCGACACCGGGCGCAATCCGGCCGGTGATCCGGTGCAGGCGTGCCGGGCCGAGGAGGCGCGGCTGGTGCGCACCGGCTCGCTGGCCGGATACGAGAAGATCATCATCGAGGCGAAGCCGCTGCTGAACAAGGCGGCGGACTGGGAATATCTCTACCGAGACCCGGACGGCGTGCGGGTGCACGCCCGGACCCGCTGGTTCGCGACGAACGGTAAGGGGTTCGCAATCAGCTGGGTCACTCCGGAGATCGACTGGACCGGCGACCTCGCCAAGATCAACATGGTGCTGAGCACGTTCTACGCCGATCGGCCCAGCGGCGCCCGGAGCACCCCGCGATCCGGCTAGCGCACAGCAAGCACTCAGGGGAGGTTCGTAGCCTGAGCGCCGGCTCAGCCCACGCTCGCCGTGGCCAGCTTGATGCCGAAGCCCACGAAGACCGCGCCCACGCCCGCGGTGACGCCCGCGGCCAGCCGGCGACGCCGGCGGAACTGGCCCGCGAGGAACGTTCCCCCGAAGATCAGCGCGGTCAGGTACAGCGCACTGAACAGTTGCACCACCGCGCCCAGCACCAGAAACGAGAGCGCCGGATGGGCGTAGCCCGGCTCGACGAACTGGATGAAGAACGATACGAAGAACAGAATCGCCTTCGGATTGAGCAGGCTCACGACGGCGGCACGGCGGAACGGATGGCGAAGCTCGCCCGGCTCCGGCTCCGGCTCCGGCTCCGGCTCCGGCTCCGGCTCCGGCCCCGGCTCCGGCCCCGGCTCCGGCGGCCGGTCGGTGACGCCCGGGTCGTGCCGGCCGCGGGACCGCCACCGACCCCAGGCGCCCCGCATGACGCCCACGCCGATCCAGAACAGGTAGGCCGCACCCGCGTACTTGATCACCAGGAACACCGGTGGGTACGCGCGAAGCACCGACGCGATGCCGGCCGCCGACAGCGTCATCAGCACGGCGTCGCCGAGGAAGACCCCGGCCGCGGCCCGGTAGCCGTCGCGCACCCCGCGGCGGGCCGCCACCGACAGCACGAGGATCGAGTTGGGCCCGGGCAGTAGGATGATCACCGCCGCGCCCAGCACGTACGTCCAGAAATCCGTGATGCCCACCATCGTGCCCGTCCCTAAGCCGTGCCCGCCGTCGCCGCCGCCGGCGCGCCCGCGGCCAGCCGTTCGCGCAGGCGGGCCGCCGCCGCCGGCCACTCGTCGGCGGTCATCGCGAACATTACGGTGTCCCGCCACGAACCGTCCGGGCGCCGGCGGTGCCGCCGGATAAGGCCGTCCCGGCTCGCGCCGAGGCGGGCGATGGCCCGCTGCGACCGCTCGTTGCGGACGTCGGTGTGCCAGAACACCCGCTCCGCGCCCAGCACGTCGAACGCGTGCTCGAGCAACATCAGCTTGGCCTCGGTGTTCACGCCGGTGCGCCACCACCGCCGGCCCACCATCGTATGACCGATGGCGAGGGCGCGTCCCTCCGGATCCACGTCGTGGTAGCTCGTCATGCCGATCACCGTCCCGGTGCCCGGCTCGACCTGGGCCCAGGCCACCTGCCGCCGCTCCCACGGCGCGCGCACGAGTCCCGCCACGATCCCGGCCATCTCGTCCCGCGTCCGCGGCCGCGGCGCCAGCGCGTGCTGCCACACCTCGTCGTCGGCGAGGGCCGCGAGCAGCCCGTCGACGTGCACGGGAGCGAGCGGCTCGAGCCGGACGTGCCGGCCGCTGAGGCGGACCGCGGTGGTCCACGGCGAGTGCTCGCCGGGCAGATAGGCCGGTGGCGCCCCGGCGACCCCGGCGTCGGTCGCCGGCGGCCCGAAGACCCGGGTCATCGGCAGCACGCCCGCCCAGTGCCGCAGCGGCAGATCCGCCGGATCGTCCTGGACGCCGCCCGTGCGGCTGCGGACGGAGACTTCGTCGAGTGCGAGAGCCAGGACGCTGGTCTGCGCGAGCTCCTGTTTCGTGGGTGGGCGGCTGTCCGCGGACCGTCCGATCCCGAGCTTGTCCACCAGCGCGTTCATCGCCGCACGTTTCTCCACCGTGTCGGTCACCGGGCGGGCCGTGCCGAACGCCACCACCGACCGGTAATTGGCGCTGTGGTGGAACTGGGACCGGCCGTAGACCAGGCCGTCGAGCAGGGTGACGCTGAGACAGACCGGCACGCCCTCGCCGCGTCCGGCGAGCCCCAGCCGCCCGCCGGCGGACCCGTGCAGATAGAGCGTCTCGCCGACGCGAACGTGCAGGGTCGGCAGCACCCGCGGACCGCCGTCGACGACGAATGCCACGGAACAGTCGTACGCCTCGTCGAGGATGGCGTGCGCGGCCGTGCGGTCGTAGCTCATCCGGTCGCGGGTGCGGGTGGCGGTGGTGCGGTCCGTCGGGTCGTAGCGGGCGGACATTCGTGCCTCCTTTCTGGCTGCGCTTGCGGGAACCGGCTGTGCTAGTACAAAATCTGCTGTGTGTCAGCACAGTATCAGGTCAGCGGTGACAGCGCCGCATCGATTTCGGCCAGCATCGAGTCGGGCGTGCTGCGCGGCGACTGGGTCTCCGGTGCGGCGCTGCCGCCGGTCCGGGTGCTGGCCGGGGCACTGCACGTGAGCCCTGCCACGGTGGCGAGGGCCTATCAGGAACTGCGCCAACGTGGAGTGGTGGAGACCGAGGGCCGCCGAGGTACGCGGATCAGATCGCGGCCGCCGATCGCCGGTTCCCGGTCGGCATTGCGGTTGCCGGTGCCGGACGGGGTTCTCGATCTGTCCGACGGCGAGCCCGACGTGCGGCTGTTGCCCCCGCTAGGACCGGCGCTGCGTGCGGTCGCCGCGACGAGCGGCCCGCCTCAGGGATACGCCTCCGCGGTGGCGATGCCGGAGCTCATCGAGGCCGCCCGGCCCCGCCTCGCCGCCGACGGCGTGCCGGTTGCGGATGCCGCGATAACCGCGACGTCCGGCACCCTCGACGCGATCGAACGGTTGCTGACCGCCCATCTGCGCCCCGGTGACGCGGTGGCGGTGGAAGACCCGGGCTGGGCCAATCTCTTGGATCTACTGGCCGCGCTCGGCTTGCGCCCGGTGCCGGTCACGGTCGACGACGAGGGTCCCGATCCGGCCTCGGTGGCCGCGGCCCTGCGGTCGGGCGTTCGGGCCGTCGTCATCACCGTGCGGGCGCAGAATCCGATCGGCGCCGCGGTCACGGCCGAGCGCGCGGCCCGACTACGCGAGATCCTGGGGCGGCATCCCGACGTGCTCCTCGTCGAGGAGGACCACGCCGCCGAGCTGGCCGGGGTGCCGCTGCACTGCCTTGGTGCGGTCACCGACGCGTGGGCGTTCGTCCGCTCGGCGTCCAAGCCGTTCGGTCCGGACCTGCGGATCGCCGTGGTGGCGGGCGACGAGACCACCGTGGCCCGGGTGGTCGGCCGGATGCGGTGCGGCGCCGGATGGGTGTCCACCGTCCTGCAGCGCCTGCTGTTACGGCTCTGGCAGGACGCCGAGGTCACCGCCCTGGTGGCGGCCGCCGCGGGCGATTACGCCCGGCGGCGGCTGGACCTGCGCGACGCGCTCGCGGCGCGTGGCCTCGCGGCCGCGGGGACGACCGGCATCAACGTGTGGGTCGGGGTGCCCGACGAGACCCGGACGACCGGATTGCTGCGCGACGCGGGATACGCGGTGGCGCCCGGCTCGCTGTTCCGAATCGCCGCGCCGCCCGGCATCCGGATCACGGTCAGCCGGCTCGGCCACGGCGACATCCCGGCCCTGGCCGACGCCGTCGCGACCGCCGCGTCGCCAGCGGGTGTCGCCACGCCGTCCCGATGAATCGCAGCGCCGCGGGCGTGACCGGCTCGACGCGCGGGTGCCGCGGTGCGTGGCCCTTGTGCGTTCGGGTAGAACGGTGGGATGCCAAGGACCGATGCGCCGGTCGGCGCGCAGGAGTGGGTGCCGCCGCAGCCGCGCAGTATCGACGAGCTCAAGTCCGCCGCGGCCGGCTGCCAGGGCTGCGAACTGTACGCGAACGCCACCCAGACGGTGTTCGGGCGGGGTGCCGCGCACGCGAAGGTCGCGTTCGTCGGCGAACAGCCCGGCGACGTGGAGGATCAGAAGGGCCTGCCGTTCGTCGGGCCCGCCGGGCGGCTCCTGCGGGAGGCGGTGGACGACGCCGGCATCGATCCGGGCGACGTCTACATCACCAACGCGGTCAAGCACTTCCGCTTCGAATTGCGCGGCAAGCGCCGCATCCACCAGAATCCGGGTCCGGCGCACATCACCGCGTGCCGGCCCTGGCTGGTCGCCGAGTTCTCGCTGCTGAAGCCGGAGATCGTCGTGATTCTCGGCGCCACCGCGGGCAAGGCGCTGCTCGGGCCCGCGTTCCGGGTCACCCAGTCGCGGGGGAAGCTCATGCCCTGGCCGGCCTCGGCACAGCACCCCGAGGACTTCCCGGTGGCGGAGATCCAGGCGCTGGCCACGATCCACCCGTCGGCCGTGCTGCGCGCGGACGACCGGGACGCCGCGTATCGCGGGCTGGTGGACGACTTGAAGGTCGCGGCGGAGGCGGTCCGCTGACGCTCGTCCTCCGCTGGGTACCCTCGGAGAGTGCGGTTGACGGACTTCTGGGTGCGGCTCGAGCAGGCATTCGGCTCGGCCTATGCGCGGAGCATCGCGGCGGACCACTCGTTCGCGGAGCTCGGGGACCGGACGATCGACCAGGCCATCGCCCAGGGTGTCGAGACGGCTACCATCTGGCGCGCGGTGGTGGCGGCATACCCCGATCGGGTGCCCGCGCGCCTGCGCTGACACACTTTCGTACGCCTGTTCGGGCGTGTCGCTCGATCGTCGTACACGTGTTCGGCTATTGTCCACAGCGGCTTGGTCATCCACAGCTTCCGGCAGGGCGGCGGATTCTTGTCATACCCACCCTCTACCTTGATGCGCGTGGTGAAAAGCTCATCGGCGAAGACGCCTGCGAAGTCGAGTACAGGGGTGGCGGACATGGTGGCAGGACCTGACCGGGACAAGGCGCTCGATCTGGCGTTGGCGCAGATCGACAAGCAGTTCGGCAAGGGCTCGGTGATGCGGCTGGGGGAGCGGCCGGTCGTGCAGACCGCCGTCATTCCGACCGGCTCCATCGCTCTCGATGTGGCCCTCGGCGTCGGCGGCCTGCCGCGCGGCCGCGTCATCGAGGTCTACGGGCCCGAGTCCAGCGGCAAGACCACGGTCGCCCTGCACGCGGTGGCCAACGCGCAGCGATCCGGCGGCATCGCCGCGTTCATCGACGCGGAGCATGCGCTCGACCCGGAGTATGCGAAGGCGCTCGGCGTCGACACCGACGCGTTGCTCGTGTCCCAGCCCGACACGGGTGAGCAGGCGCTGGAGATCGCGGACATGCTGATCCGCTCCGGCGCGCTGGACGTCATCGTCATCGACTCGGTGGCCGCGCTCGTGCCCCGCGCCGAGATCGAGGGCGAGATGGGCGACAGCCACGTCGGTCTGCAGGCGCGCCTGATGAGCCAGGCGCTGCGGAAGATCACCGGTGTGCTGAACACGTCCGGCACCACCGCCATCTTCATCAACCAGCTCCGCGAGAAGATCGGTGTGATGTTCGGCTCGCCCGAGACGACGACCGGCGGCCGCGCGCTGAAGTTCTACGCCTCGGTCCGGCTCGACGTGCGTCGCATCGAGAGCCTGAAGGACGGCACCGACGTCGTCGGCAACCGCACCCGGGTCAAGGTGGTGAAGAACAAGGTCGCCGCGCCGTTCAAGCAGGCGGAGTTCGACATCATGTACGGCAAGGGCATCTCCCGGGAGGGCTCGCTCATCGACGTCGGCGTCGAGCAGAGCCTCATCCGCAAGTCCGGCGCCTGGTACACGTACGACGGAGACCAGCTGGGCCAGGGCAAGGAGAAGGCGCGGGAGTTCCTGAAGGAGAACCCCGACGTGGCCGCCGAGATCGAGAAGAAGATTCTGGAGAAGCTCGGCGTGGGACAGATCGGTGTCGACGCGGCCGGCGGCCCGGAGCTGCCGCCGGTCGACTTCTGAGCGGAGACCGATGCGAACCACCGATAGGACGATGACGAGGTGACGCGCGATGTCCGGACGTCGTGGCGCGCGGTCCGGGCGCGGATGGGACGCCATCCCGCCCCGTCCGGCCCACACGACCACCGATGAGCATCACACCCAGGACGAGCGCCGGCGCGACGGCCCGGAACGCGGCAACGTTGCGGGCCGTCGCGGCGGACCAGACCGGCCGGCGCAGAGCGAAGCCGAGCGTGCGCGCGAGATCTGTCTGCGGCACCTCGCCGTCCGGCCGCGCACCCGCGCGGAGTTGGCGAAGGCGTTGGCACACAAGGAGATCTCCGCGGAGGTGATCGCCGAGGTCCTCGACCGGTACGACGAGGTCGGCATCATCGACGACGCGGCGTTCGCCCGGGCGTGGGTGTCCAGCCGCCACCACGGACGCGGCCTGGCCCGGCGGGCGCTCGGCAACGAATTGCGTCAGCGCGGGGTGGACACCGACGTGGCGAACGAGGCCCTCGGCGCCCTCGACGACGACGAGGAGGCCGCGACGGCGCGCGCTCTGGTGGAGCGCAAGCTGCGGACCGCCACCGGCAGACCGGAGGCCGTGTTCCGCCGGTTGGTGGGCATGCTGGCGCGCAAGGGCTACCCGCCGGGCGTGGCGATCCGGACGGTCAAGGAAGCGCTGGCCGCGCGCGACACCGAGGCGGCGGAATTCGCCGAGCAGATCGATACCGACGCACTGGCCGACGAGGCGACGGAAGGTTCCTGACAAGCACTGGTCGGGCCGCGGCGACATCGGCGCCGCCGTTGGGATCGGTAACCTCGCCATGGTGACCGCAGTGTCGCGGAGGGAGCTTCCGGCTCCGGACTCTCCGACAAGCGCATGCGCCCGATTCGCCGACCAGCGCCGCACCGGACCAATACTCCTATTCCGGTGCGCGGCGACGGAGATCTCCTCGTTCCCGGCACAGGCGGGTGGCTCGCCGGCCGCGCGACGGCCCCGGGAAAGGCCGCGATCGCAAAGGGCGGGGCTTCCGTATTTGTCCAGGGGCAGCGCGGGGGAGGCCCGCGTCCGGGTGCACGCTCGACAGCACGAGAGGATCTTCGTGAGAGATGACGCGAACGCCGGTCGGGACAAGGCGGGACCCGTGACGCTCGGGGGTGGAGCGCGGGCATCGGCTCACCGAGTGCGGCGCCATGACCACCGTGCGTGCCACATGGTGGGACAGCGGCCGGGCGCCCTGGGATCGCCACCTCGCGGCGTGTTGGGTGGAAAGCCTACGCGGAGTTGGGAGCCGATGCGGTATCTATGATCCCCATACGCCGGAAATGCCCGGCAGTGACCGTGAGCTGGGCGTGAGCGTTCGTGTGCCGTACGTCCCATCGGCTGCCGAATCATGGATCCTTGACCGAAGTGCCACTCGCGACCTAGCCTCGCGTTACACAAGGTTTGTTCGACCATCGCAAGCAACAGGCACAACATAGAACGCATTACATTACGGCATCACTTCCGACCGACGAGGGTCGTCGATGCCTCCCTCGGCGGCAGATCGCGCCGCCGAGGGCTAGACATAACGGCGGTCGCCCCCGACGGGGGTGCGACGGCCCGGCGTGATCCGGCCGCGTGCCTCTGCGACGCGGCGCGATCTCGCCTGCGGTCCTTCGCCTTGGTCGGGCATCCCGCAGACAGCCTTGCGCGCGCACCGCGCCGGGCGGCGAAGGGAGACGCGGCGAGATGACCGCCCTGGTCTGGGTGCTCGTGGTGGTGATCGTCGTCCTCGGCGTCCTCGTGGTCGCCGGCCTGCTGATCGGCGTCCGCACGCTGCGCCAGTTCCAGAACGACCGAGCCGAGGTACAGGACCGCCAGGGCCAGGCCGTCGACGACGCGCTCGCCAAGGTCGACGACGCGAAGGCCAAGGCCGCCTCCGTCCGCGCCGAAACCGCCGCCGCCAAGGCGGAGGCGTCCGCCGCCCGGGCCGAGGCTCGCCGGGTCCTGGAGGCGGCGCACAGCGAGGCCGACACGATTCTCGAGCACGCACACCGCCAAGCCGAGGCCGACGCCGAGCAGGCCCGGTCCGCGGCCCGCCGCTCCGGCGAGCGGGAGGTCGCGCTGCTCAACGCGACCGCCAAGGAGCAGGCCGCCGAGGTGGAACGGCGCGCCGCTCGAATCGACGAGCGGGAACGCCTGCACGCCGACGAGGTGGAGCGCCTGGTGGAGCGGGAGCGCCGGCTCGCGGCGCTGGACGCGGACCTCGCCGCCCGGGAGGCTGCCCTGACCGCGCGCGAGGCCGACCTGGTGGGCGCGGAGGAGCAGAAACGCAAGGAGCTGGAACGCATCGCCAACCTCACCGCCGAGGCGGCCCGCGCCGAGCTGGTCGAGGCGATCGAGGCGCAGGCCAAGCGCGAGGCGGCGCTGCTGGTGCGGGACATCGAGATCGAGGCGAAGAACACCGCCGACACGCGCGCGCGGCACGTGGTGGTGGACGCGATCCAGCGGATCGCCAGCGAGCAGACCGCAGAGAGCGTGGTCAGCGTGCTGCATCTGCCGGGCGACGAGATGAAGGGCCGGATCATCGGCCGCGAGGGGCGCAACATCCGCGCCTTCGAGTCGGTGACCGGAGTCAACCTGATCATCGACGACACGCCGGAGGCGGTGCTGCTCTCCTGTTTCGATCCGGTCCGCCGCGAGGTCGGCCGCCTGACCCTGGAGAAACTGGTCCTGGACGGCCGGATCCACCCGCACCGGATCGAGGAGGTCTTCGACGGCGCCAAGAACGAGGTCGAGCGGCTCTGCGACCGAGCCGCCGAGGAGGCGCTGGTCGACGTCGGCATCACCGACATCCATCCGGAGATCGCGAAGCTGCTGGGGCGGCTGCGCTACCGCACCAGCTACGGGCAGAACGTGCTCAAGCACCTGGTGGAGACCGCGCACATCGCCGGAATCATGGCGGCCGAGCTGGGTTTGGACGTGCCGTCGATCAAGCGGTCCGCGTTCCTGCACGACATCGGCAAGGCACTGACCCACGAGGTGGAGGGCAGCCACGCGCTGATCGGCGCGGACCTCGCCCGCAAGTACGGCGAGTCCGAGGACGTCGTGCACGCGATCGAGGCGCACCACAACGAGGTCCCGCCGCAGACCATCGAGGCCGTGCTGACCCAGGCGGCGGACGCCTGTTCCGGCGGCCGGCCGGGGGCCCGGCGGGAGAGCCTGGAGGCGTACGTCAAGCGGCTGGAGCGGATCGAGGAGATCGCCGCCGGCAAGGTCGGCGTGGAGAAGGTCTTCGCCATGCAGGCCGGCCGGGAGATCCGGGTGATGGTCCGGCCGGACGACATCGACGACATCGGCGCGGCGGTCCTGGCCCGCGACGTGGCCAAGCAGATCGAGGAGGAGCTGACCTATCCCGGCCAGATCCGGGTCACGGTGGTGCGCGAGTCCCGCGTCACCGAGCTTGCCCGGTGACACGGGCGACCCCGATGGATCACCGTACGCGCGCCTGGCGCCCGAGGAGCTCGTGGGCGTAGGCGCGTAGTAGGTCATGCACGGCATATTGGGCCGGTATGTGCTCGCTCACCAAGTGGGAGCGGACGAGCTCGGCGAGCACCCGGCGCGCGTACGTCAGCGGGATGCCGGCCAGACCAGCCACCGCCGCTGCGCTCGCTCCCGGGTCGGCGGCGGCGCCGAGGACGAGAAAGAGCCGCGCGGCCGGCGGATCAAGCGCGCGATAGGACGTGGCGAAGACAGCGCGCAGGTCCGTCGCGGCATCGGGCCCGGTGAAAGCGTCCAGCGCTCCCCGAGTGCGCGACAGGTCTTCCACCAGCATTGCCAGCGGAGGCTCGGGCACGGTAGCGGCGCGGGCGGCCATGACCGCGAGGGCAAGCGGGAGCCCGGCGCAGCCGGCGATCAGCCGTTCCGCGGCGCTCGGCTCGGCGGCCAGCCGGTCCCACCCGAGGCGGCCGGCCAGCAGCGCGCGAGCGTTCCCCTCGTCCAGCAGGCCCACCTCCACCGCGTGGGCACCCTCGGCCGCGACGAGTCCGGTCAGCGTGTTGCGGCTGGTCACCAGCACTTGGCAGCCCGGCGCGCCGGGCAGGAGTGGCCGCACCTGGTCTTCGCTGCGCGCGTTGTCCAGCACCACCAACATCCGCCGGTCCGCGAGCAGGCTGCGGTAAAGGCCAACCCGCGAAGCCACGGCGGTGGGCATCCTTGACGGCCGCACGCCCAGCGCCTCAAGAAATTCGCGCAGCGCATCGGCGGGCGCAACTGTGGCGGCCGCGGGATCGAAGCCGCGCAGGTTCAGGTAGAGCTGCCCGTCCGGGAACCGCTTGCGCCGCCGGTGCGCCCAGTGCACCGCGAGCGCCGTCTTGCCGACGCCGGGGGACCCTGCGATCACCGCGATCGTCGTGGCCGTGCGCCGGCTACCCGCCTCACCCGCCGCGTCGATCTCGTCAAGGCTTTCCGTCCGGTCGACAAAGCCCGCCACGTCCGGTGGTAGCTGCGCCGGCCGATCCTCATCCGGCGTACGCATCGCGCCGCGATACGCGGCGTCCGCACGGATCCAGCATCGGTATACCTCGGCCATCTCCGGGCGCGTCACGCCGCAGGCGCTGGCGTACTGCCTCACGGCCGCGAACTCAGCCGGCACTCGGTCGCCCTGACACCACCGGTGCAGCGTCGAGGCACCCACGCCGGCACGCCTGCCCAATGCCTCATAGCTGCGCCCGGTCCGTCGCTTCAGCGTGGTCAGCAGCTCCGCGAAGTCATGTACCGCATCGCGCTCCACCACCCTGCCTCCCCGTGATTGCAGAGGGTGTGTTCGGCTCAGAGCCAGCCCGGCGTCCCACCATGTTCCCGGCAACGCCTGATTGGCGCTGCGCAGTATATCGCCGCTCCCCGATCCATCCCCGTTTCCTGCATCCGGGCGCGGCGGGTCGTGAGGCTATCTGCCAACTATCTGTGGGAGGTGCACATGGCAACCGCATGTTCTGGTCGGACATCCCGGACGCGGGCGATACTTGCCGGCATCGCGGGTCTCATCCTGGCGTTCGCGGCCACCCTCGTTTCTGCCACACCCGCGCAGGCCGCCGTTTGGCATCCGTGGGAATTGCTGGGACAGCCCAGAATGTTCAACGACGTCTACGGTCCTGCGGCCTCAGCTCGGAGCAACGGCGTGCTGGATGTGTGGACGCAGTCGGCCGGCACGATGTATCAGAAGTACTGGAGCCCGACCAGTGGCTGGAGCGGATGGATATCACTGGGCCACCCGGCCGCGCCCCTGTGTGGCCGCCCGGGAGCGGCCGTGCGTACGGGCGGACAGATCGACATCCTCGGCGGGGACTGCAACAGTTACGTCTACCACCGGTGGTGGAGCGCGACCACGGGTTGGAGCGGATGGGAATCGCTCGGCCGGCCCTCTTCGGGGTGTGTGGGGGTCAGCGCGTCGGGCCGGGCCAGCGGCGCGCTGGATGTCGTGGTGGCGTGCGCGGGCACCGTCTATCAGAAGTGGTGGAGCCCGACCGCAGGGTGGAGCGGGTGGGGGTCGCTCGGCAACGTCGCCACCTCCGTCACCGCCCCCGCGGTCAACGGGCGGCACACCGGCGAGGTGGACGTCTGGGCTGTTCCGCCCAGCGGCACCGTCTACCACCGGTGGTGGAGCCCGACCACAGGGTGGAGCGGATGGGGGTCGATCGGCAATCCGAATACCAGCGGCGGTACCTGCCGCACCGTCGGCGCCGGTGTCCGCACGTCCAACGCGATCGACGTCGTCTCTTCGACCTGCAACAGCGGCACCGTGTACCAAAGGTGGTGGAGTTCGACGACGGGCTGGAGCGGCTGGATCTCCCTCGGCGATCCGAGCCCGTACGGCGGCTCGGGCTCGACCGTCGTGGGACGCGCCACGGGCCAGGTTGACGTCCTCGCCGAAGACGTCAACGGAACGGTCTGGCACCGGTATTGGGGGTAGCAGAGTAGGCCGACGTTCGCTAGCCCGGGGTGGCGCTTTGATGGCGCCACCCCGCGCTATCCGGAACTCAGCCCTGCGGCTCGACCATCCCGCCCGCGGTGGCACCGGCCGGCTGCGCCGCGGTCGTCGGGCGCCGCGGCGCCCGTCCGGTGCGCCGGGTCCGGCGCTCCAGCCATCCGGCGATAGCGGTCAGCGACGTGTTCAGGGTGATGTAGATGATGGCCGCCACGATTGCCGCCGCCACGATGCCGCCGACGTGCGGGACGTTGCCGGCCAGATTGTTGACGCCGGTCTGCAACAGCTCGGTGTAGCCGATGATGTAGCCCAGCGCGGTGTCCTTCACCAGGACGACGAGCTGGCTGACGATCACCGGCAGCATGTTGCGTGCGGCCTGCGGGATGAGGATCTCCCGCATCACCTGTCCCTTGCGCATGCCGATGGCGTACGCGGCTTCGCTCTGCCCACTCGGCACCGCCCGGATGCCGGCCCGGAAAGCCTCGGCGAGCACGGATCCGTTGTAGAGGGTCAGACCGGCCACCACGGCCCAGAACGGTGGCATCGGCTGCTCGGTGAGGTATGGCACCCCGTAGAAGATGAAGAAGATCAACAGCAGCAGTGGTACGGCCCGGAAGAACTCGACCACCACGCCCGAGGGCACCCGCAACCACCAGTGGTCGGAGAGCCGGCCGACCGCGAACAACACGCCGAAGACCAGCGAGAGCACCATCGCCAGACCGGCCGCCTTAACCGTGCCCCACAGGCCGGGCAGAATGTAGGCCGTCCAGGTCTCGCTCTCCAGGAACGCCTTCCAGAGCCCGGCGGCCCACAGGTCCTTCTGCTCGAACTGGCGGTAGATCCAATACAGCAGCAGAAGCAGCAGCACACCGAAGACGACGCTGAGGATCCGGTTGCGCGCCTTCGCGCGCGGTCCGGGGTGGTCGTAGAGCACGGTCTCGCTGCTCACCGCTTCACCGCCAGCCGGTTGGCCGCCGCCCCGAACAGATAGCCGATGGGGATGAGCACGATCGCGAAGGTTCCGGCGAACACCAGGAAGATCGGGATGACGGCGTCACCCCGGGCGTTGATCAGGTCCTTCATGGCGGTCGACGACTCGGCGAGGCCGATCGTGCCGACGATCGTGGAATTCTTGGCGAGCGCGATGAAGATGCTGCCCAGCGGAGCGATCACGGCGCGTCCGGCCTGCGGTAGGACGATCATGGTGAGGGTCTGCCGGAACGACATCCCGATCGCCCGGGCCGCCTCGGCCTGACCGGCCGGCACCGTGTTGATGCCGGAACGGATCGCCTCACAGACGAACGCCGCGGTGTACGTCGACAGGCCCACCACGCCCAGCCAGAAGTTGTTCAGGTTGAGGTTGTCGGAGAGCTTCAATCCGAGCGTGGAGAACAACCCGAAGTAACAGAAGAAGATGATCAGCGTGAGTGGCGTGTTCCGGAAGATGTTGACCCACGCCGTACCGAAGCCGCGCAGCACCGGCACCGGCGAGACGCGCATCGCGGCGAGCAGGACGCCGACCACGAGCGCGAACACCCCGGCTGCGAGCGTGAGTTTCAGGATCCAGAGGAATCCGGTCACGTACACGTCGACGTTCGCGGGATCGGAGAAGACGTCCATCGTCACCTTCTGCAATGGGCGGAACACAGGTGCTGGCGGAGCCGGGGCGCCGGCCCCGCCAGCCGATCAGAGCATCAGGAGCAGTTGGTCAGCTTGGCGACGTCCAGCTCGGGCGCGGCCGTGCCGCTCTTGCCCAGCGTGTCGTCCCAGGCCTTCTTGTACGACCCGTCGGAGGCGGCCGCCTTGAGGATGTCGTTGATCTTGTTGCAGCCCTCGGAGTCGTCCTTCTTGAGACCGATCCCGTACGGCTCCTCGCTGAACGGCTTGCCGACCACCTTGAACTTGCCGGCGTACTGGTCCTGGGCGGCATATCCGGCAAGGATGATGTCGTCCGTGGTGACCGCGTCCACCTGACCGCCGGCCAGCGCCGTCACGCACTTCGAGTACGTGTCGAACTGCTGCAGCTGAGCGTCCTTGTAGTCGGTCTGGATCCGCTTGGCCGGCGTCGATCCGGAGACCGAACACACCTTCTTGCCGGCCAGCGACTCCGGCCCGGTGATCGTCGAGTCGGTCGGTACCAGAAGGTCCTGGCCGGCCACGAAGTACGGCCCGGCGAAGTTGACGACCTTCTTGCGCTCGTCGTTGATCGTGTACGTGGCGACGACGAGGTCGACCTGGCCCTGCTGGATGAACGGCTCGCGGTTCGCCGAGACCGTGGTCTTCCAGGTGATGCCGTTCTCGTCGACACCCAGTCCCTTCGCGATGATCTTGGCGATCTCGATGTCGAAGCCCTGGTAGCTGCTGCCGGTCTGCAGGCCGAGACCGGGCTGGTCGGCCTTGACGCCGATGACCAGTTTCTTCTCGCTGCCGGCCTTGGCGACGATGCCCGAGCCGCCGCCGCTGCCGCTATCGCCGTCCCCGCCACAGGCCGCCACGGCGAGCGCCATGGCCATTGCCCCGAACGCCGCTGCCAATCGGGTGATGCGCATCATTACGCTCCTCGAAATTGTGCTTTTTCTTATGGACGAACTGTGGCCCGTCCGGTCAATGCGTGAGGATCTTGGAAAGGAAGTCCTTGGCGCGGTCGCTGCGCGGATTGGCGAAGAATTCGGCCGGCGGTGCCTGCTCGACGAGCTGCCCGTCGGCCATGAACACCACCCGGTTCGCCGCGTGCCGGGCGAAGCCCATCTCGTGGGTCACCACGACCATCGTCATGCCCTCCCGGGCCAGCGAGGTCATCACATCGAGCACCTCGCCGACCATCTCCGGGTCGAGCGCGCTGGTCGGCTCGTCGAAGAGCAGAGCCTTGGGCTGCATCGCCAGGGCGCGGGCGATCGCCACCCGCTGCTGCTGACCGCCGGAGAGCTGAGCCGGGTACTTCTCCGCCTGATTCGCGATGCCGACCCGGTCCAGCAGCGCCATCGCCCGCTCGCGCACCACGCCGGGCTTCTCCTTGCGGACCTTGACCGGCCCGAGCATCACGTTCTGCAGGATGGTCTTGTGGGCGAACAGGTTGAACGACTGGAAGACCATGCCCACCTCGCTCCGCAGCCGGGCGAGCGCCCGGCCCTCGGCGGGCAACTCCCGGCCGTCGAAGGTGATCGTCCCGGAGTTGATCGGTTCGAGGCGGTTGATGGCACGGCAGAGCGTGGACTTGCCGGAGCCGGACGGCCCGATCACGACGACCACCTCGCCGCGCGCGACCGACAGGTTCACCTCGTCCAGCACGTGCAGGGGGCCGAACCATTTGTTGACGTTCTCGAGGACGATGAGGGCGTCATCGGACACTGTCGGACCACCGTCCCGTCGTTGGGGTCACCCGGATGGGCACACTCTATGTGGGCGCCTGTATCGGTTCACGCCGATAATGGTCACGGAGCGGTAACGTACCCGCTGAGAGGCATGAGCATTGTCCACCATGTTCGGTATGGCTGACCCGGATCCGACAACCGGCCTCTGGAACTGGGCGATCGCGCGCCCGCTGGACGCCGACCGGGTCCGTGGCGCGATCGCCGGTGCGCTGGAGCGCAGCGTCGTTCCCCTGGGCGGCGGTGCCGGCGTGCTCTGCGACGTCTACCACGTCGGCGGCGAGTTCCCGACGCTCGTCGACGTCTATCTGGCGCCCACCGGGATCGCCGAGGCGACGGCCGCGAGCGCCGTGGCGGTCCGGCTGGGTGCCGCGGTCCTGCTCCCGGACGACACCCTGAACCCGTCCCGGTACGTCCTGGCCGAGCCGGACGGGGGTCTGCACGCGGTGCACGTCGACGAGGCGGAGACCGACGACGGTACGGAGCGCCGACACGTACGCCCGTGCACCGGCGCCGACCCCGCGTGCGCCGCCGCGCCCGGATGTGACCGTTCGCGGTTCAAGCCCGCCGGTACTCCGGAGCGGCCCGCCGCCGCGTAAGGGCTACCCTGGTCAATTGCCATGACTACCGAAATCCAGGCCGCCCCCCGCACGTACGACGTGCGCACCTACGGCTGCCAGATGAACGTGCACGACAGCGAGCGCATCTCCGGCCTGATGGAGGACGCCGGCTACGTGCGTGCCGCGGATCCGGACACGGCCGACGTCGTGGTCTTCAACACCTGCGCGGTACGGGAGAACGCCGACAACCGCCTCTACGGCAATCTCGGCCACCTGCGACCCAGCAAGCTGCGGAACCCGGACATGCAGATCGCCGTCGGCGGCTGCCTGGCGCAGAAGGACCGCGGCGACATCGTCAGGAAGGCGCCCTGGGTCGACGTCGTCTTCGGCACCCACAACATCGGGTCGCTGCCCGCGTTGCTCGAGCGCGCCCGGCACAACCACGAGGCCGAGATCGAGATCCTCGAGTCGCTCGAGGTGTTCCCCTCCACCCTGCCGACCAAGCGCGAGTCGACCTACGCCGGCTGGGTCTCCATCTCCGTGGGGTGCAACAACACCTGCACCTTCTGCATCGTGCCGTCGCTACGTGGCAAGGAGAAGGATCGCCGGCCCGGCGAGATCCTCGCCGAGGTGGAGGCGCTCGTCGCGGAGGGCGTCCTCGAGGTCACCCTGCTCGGCCAGAACGTCAACTCGTACGGGGTGGAGTTCGGCGACCGCCTAGCGTTCGGCAAGCTCCTGCGCGCGACCGGCGAGATCGAGGGTCTGGAGCGGGTCCGCTTCACCAGTCCGCACCCGAAGGACTTCACCGACGACGTGATCGCCGCGATGGCCGAGACGCCGAACGTCTGCCACTCGCTGCACATGCCGCTGCAGTCCGGCTCCGACCGCGTGCTCAAGGCCATGCGCCGCAGTTACCGGCAGGAGAAATACCTCGGCATCGTGGACAAGGTCCGGGCCGCGATGCCGGACGCCGCGATCACCACCGACATCATCGTCGGCTTCCCCGGCGAGACCGAGGAGGACTTCGAGCAGACCCTCGAGGTGGTCCGCCGCGCCCGCTTCGCCGGCGCGTTCACCTTCCAGTACTCCAAGCGCCCCGGCACGCCCGCCGCGGTGCTGGCCGAGCAGGTGCCCAAGGCGGTCGTGCGGGAGCGCTACCAGCGGCTGATCACCCTGCTCGAGGAGACCACCTGGGCCGAGAACGGGAAGCTCGTCGGCGAGAAGGTCGAGGTGCTGGTCGCGGTCGGCGAGGGACGTAAGGACGAGCGAACCGGCCGGATGAGCGGCCGCGCCCGGGACGGCCGCCTGGTCCACTTCGCGGTCGGCGGCACCACCCCGCGCCCCGGCGACGTGATCGAGACCGTCGTCACGTACGCCGCCCCGCATCACCTCAACGCCGACGGCGCCCCGCTGTCCCACCGGCGCACCCGGGCCGGGGACGCCTCCGAAGCCGGCCGCACGCCGAAGCTGAAGGGCGTCTCGTTGGGGCTGCCGACGGTCGGTGTCCCGGCGCGGCCGCCGGCGTCGGCCGGCGCCTGCGCGTCCATGCAATAACGCGAAAGCGGCACAACGGCCCGGCCCATGCAGGACCGGGCCGTACTGGATCGCGTTCCCTCGGTAAATCCCGTACGGTATGAGCGGTTGCTCAGTTCGCCTGCTCGGCCAGCGCGAGGAACTGCTTCTTCGACGCCAGTGCCTGCTCGGCCTCCCGGATGCGTCGGGTGTCGCCCGCCGCCTGGGCCCGGGCCAACCGCTGCTCGGCCTCGGCCACCTGCTCGCGCATCTGTTGCAGCAGCGGGTTCTCCTGCGGGGTGGTCTTGCGCCACGCCGAGTCCATCGCCACGCGGATGCGCTCCTCGGCAGCCCGCCAGCGGCGGTCGAGGGAGGCGGACACCTCGCGAGGCACACGGCCCGCGTCGTGCCAGGCGGCCTGGGCGTCGCGGAGCTTGTTCTGCGCGGCGCGCGGGTCGACGTCGACGTCGATGGCCTCGATCTCGCCGAGGATGGCCTGCTTACGGTCGAGATTGCCCTTGTACTCGGCGTCGCGGGCGGAGAAGACCTCGCTGCGGCGGGTGAAGAACGTGTCCTGGGCGGCCCGGAAGCGCTCCCAGAGGCGCTGCTCCGCCTCCTTCGCGGCGCGCGGCGCGGCCTTCCACTCGGCCATGAGTTCCTTGAGGCGGTTCGCGGTGCTGGACCACTCGGTGGAGTCCGCCAGGCTCTCCGCCTCCTTGACCAGTTCCTCCTTCGCCGCCTGGGCCTGCTTGCGCTGGCCGTCGAGGGTGGCGAAGTGGGCGCCGCGACGGCGGGTGAAGCCGTCGCGGGCGGTGGCGAAGCGCTTCCACAGCTCGCCGTCGGTCTTCTTGTCGACGCCGCGGATCGTCTTCCACTCGTCGAGGATCTCCTTGAGGCGATCCCCGGCGGACTTCCAGCCGGTGGCCTCGGCAGCGATCTTCTCCGCCTCCTCGACCAGTGCGGTCTTGCGCGCCAGTGCCTCACCGCGGGCCACCTCGCGGGCCGCCCGGGCCTCACCGGCCTTCTCGTCGGCGAGGGTGGCGAGCTGGTCGAGACGGGCGGCCAGCCCGTCGATGTCGCCGACCACATGTGCCTCGTCGAGCTGGGTGCGCAGTCGTTTGACGCTGCTCAGCGAATGCGCCGCATCGGCCGCGCCCGACTTGAGCCGGGCTTCGACGAGGTCGACCTCGGTGACCAGATCCGCGAACCGGCGGGCGAAGTGGGCCAGTCCTTCCTCGGGGGTGCCCGCCTGCCAGGAGCCGACCACGCGGTCGCCCTCGGCGGTCTTCACGTACACGGTGCCGTCGGCATCCACGCGCCCGAAGGCCGTCCAGTCGTTCATGACCTCATCCTCGTTCTCCCGGCGTCGCCGTCCGGTCCTCCGGTGACCACCGCCACAGCGCAGTCGAACGCCAATCTTCTCATCGGCATTCTTTCTCGCGCATTGTCACAGGTCCAACCCGGTTTGGGGGAAGCGCCCACCGATGACCGTGACCCAACGGTGTCCTACGGTGGCTGCGTGCCGAACGGAAGAGCTCCGCGCGTGATCACCATCGTGGGACCGACCGCGGCGGGCAAGTCCGCCTTGAGTGTCGCGCTCGCCCATGAGCTGGGCGGGGAGGTCGTCAACGCCGACTCGATGCAGCTCTACCGGGGTATGGACATCGGCACCGCGAAGCTGACCGTCCCGGAACGGGAGGGCGTCGCGCACCATCTGCTCGACATCTGGGAGGTCACCTTTCCGGCCGCGGTCGCGGAGTATCAGCGCCTCGGCCGGGAGGCGATCGACGCGATCCTGGCACGCGGCCGGGTGCCGCTGCTCGTCGGCGGCTCGGGGCTGTACATCCGGGCGGTACTCGAGGAGTTCGAGTTTCCCGGCACCGACCCGGAGATCCGGGCCCGGCTCGAGGAGGAGCTCGCCGCGAACGGCCCGGCGCCGCTGTTCGACCGGCTCCGCCGCTGGGATCCGGCGGCCGCCGAGAAGATCCTGCCGTCCAACGGCCGCCGGATCGTCCGCGCCCTCGAGGTGCTGGAACTCACCGGGCGGCCGTTCACCGCGTCCCTGCCGCGGCCGACGCCGTACTACGACGCGGTGCAGATCGGCGTCGATCGCGACGTGGCGGAGCTGGACGAGCGGATCACCGTCCGGGTCGACCGCATGTGGTCGGCGGGGCTGCTGGACGAGGTCCGCGGGCTGCTTCCGGCCGGCCTGCGGGAGGGCCGTACGGCCGGCCGGGCGCTGGGCTACCAGCAGGCGCTGGCCCAACTGGACGGGCTGATGACCGAGGACGAGGCGAAGGCCGACACGGTCCGCGGCACCCGGCGTTTCGTGCGGCGGCAGCGATCCTGGTTCCGCCGGGATCCGGCGATCGCCTGGCTGGACGCGGCGTCGCACACACTGGTGGCGGACGCGCTGGCGGTTACCGGATGATGGACCGCGTGCAATACACCAAGGGCCACGGCACGGGCAACGACTTCGTCGTCGTCCCCGACCCCGACGGCACGCTGGAGCTGACGCCGGCGCAGGTCGCGGCGCTCTGCGACCGCCATTGCGGGATCGGCGGGGACGGCGTGCTGCGGGTGGTGCGCAGCGCCAAGGATCCCGCCGGGGCGGCCTTCGCCGCCGATGCCGAGTGGTTCATGGACTACCGCAACAGCGACGGCTCGATCGCCGAGATGTGCGGCAACGGCGTCCGGGTCTTCGTCCGCTACCTGCTGGAGAACGGCCTCGCCACGGCCGGCCCGCAGGGCCTGCCGGTGGCGACGCGGGCCGGCATCGTGGTCGCGCTCGTCGAGGGCGACGAAATCCGGGTGCACATGACGACCCCGCGGGTGTACGCCGCCGGCACCGCCACCGCCGGGCCACTGACCTTTCCGGGTGTCGCGGTGGACTGCGGCAACCCGCACCTGGTCTGCGCCCTGCACGACGGTGTCGACCTGCCGTCGCTGGACCTGACCGTCCCGCCCGGTTTCGACCCGGCCGTCTTTCCCGCCGGGGTGAACGTGGAGTTCGTCGCGGCGCGTCCGCCGGTCGAGGGTGCCGACCTGCACGTGGCGATGCGCGTGTACGAGCGCGGCTCGGGCGAGACGCTGTCCTGCGGCTCCGGAGCCCTCGCGGTCGGTGCGGTGGCGCTGCGCGACGCGGGCCTGGCGACCGGCGTGGTGGCGGTGGACGTTCCCGGCGGCCGGCTCACCGTCACGCACGACGACGCGGGGCGGTGGTGGCTGGCCGGGCCGGCGGTGCTGGTGGCCACCGGCGAGCTGACCGGCTGGGTCGCGGCCGAACCCTGAGCGACGCCCCGTGTCAGAACGTGTCGAGCGGGGCCTCGTCCAGCTCCGACTCGGGCACCGCGGCGGCGTTGTGCGGCGCCGCCCCGCCCCGGACGACCGCCCGGATCGCCGACGCCACCGCCGGCGTGACCCGCGGATCGAAGACGCTTGGGATGATCACCGTGGGATTGAGCTTGTCCTCGCCCACCACGTTCGCGATGGCCCCGGCCGCGGCCAGCGCCATCTCCTCGGTGAACTGCTCGGCGCCGGCGTCCAGCATGCCCCGGAAGACACCCGGGAAGGCGAGCACGTTGTTGATCTGGTTCGGCTGGTCGGACCGGCCGGTGGCGACCACCGCCGCGTGCTTGCGCGCCTCCCGGGGGTCGACCTCCGGGTCCGGGTTGGCCAGCGCGAAGACGATCGCCTTGTCCGCCATCCGGGCGACGTCCGGCCCGGTGAGCAGGTTCGGCGCGCTGACGCCGATGAAGACGTCCGCGCCGGCGATCGCCCCGGGAAGGTCGCCGGAGTAGTTCGCCTTGTTGGTGTGCTCGGCGAGCCAGGCCCAGGTCGGCGTGAGGCCGGCCATGCCGCGGTGCAGGGCGCCCTCCCGGTCGTACGCGATGATGTCGCCCACGCCCTGCCGCATCAGCAGCTTCATGATCGCCGTGCCGGCGGCGCCGGCGCCGGAGACCACCACCTTGACGTCGGCGAGGTTCTTGCCGACCACCCGCAGCGCGTTGGTCAGTGCCGCCAGTACGCAGATCGCGGTGCCGTGCTGGTCGTCGTGGAAGACCGGGATGTCGAGCATCTCGCGCAGCCGCATCTCGATCTCGAAGCACCGCGGCGCGGCGATGTCCTCCAGGTTGATGCCGCCGTACGCCGGCGCGATCGCCTTGACGATCCGGACGATCTCGTCGGTGTCCTGCGTGTCGAGCACGACCGGCCAGGCGTCCACCCCGCCGAAGCGCTTGAAGAGCGCGGCCTTGCCCTCCATCACCGGCATCGCCGCGGCCGGCCCGATGTTGCCCAGGCCGAGCACCGCGGAGCCGTCGCTGACCACCGCTACGGTGTTGCGCTTGATGGTCAGCCGACGGGCGTCCGCCGGATTCTCCGCGATCGCCATGCAGACCCGGGCGACACCGGGCGTGTACGCGCGGGACAACTCGTCGCGGTTGCGCATCGCGACCTTGGAATGCACCTCGATCTTGCCGCCGAGGTGCAGCAGGAACGTACGGTCGGAGACCTTGCGGACGTCGACCCCGTCCTGCTCCTCCAGGGTCTTGACCACCTGGTCGGCGTGGCTGGAGTCGGCGGTGTCGCAGGTGAGGTCGACCAGCACGTGGGTGGGGTCGGAGTCGACCACGTCCAGCGCCGTGACGATCGCGCCGGCCTCGCCGACGCAGGTCGTGAGCCGGCCGATGGACGAGGCGTCCGCGGTCACGGCTATCCGGATCGTGATCGAAAATCCTGCGCTCGGCAGGCGGGTCGTCACCACGGTGTTCCCTCCGACGTTGGCGGGTGCGTCACCGTAATCTTGCTCTTCCGGAATATCGGGCTCCAGCCGGGTGGTTATGTCTGGTCCAGGCACTTCTACCAGAACGCCCGGCCCCGTTAAGTGGATGCGCCCGAACCGGCGACGTGCCACCATCGGGCCGAGGAGGTCACCTTTTGACTACTGAGCTTTTCGATTCCGACGTCACCACCGGCGAGTTGGAACTCGAGGAACGCCACTCGCTCCGGCGGGTCACCGGCCTCTCCACCGAGCTCGCCGACATCACCGAGGTCGAGTACCGCAGGCTGCGGCTCGAACGCGTGGTTCTGGTCGGCGTCTGGACGGAGGGCACCGTCGACGACGCGGAGAACTCGCTGACCGAGCTCGCCGCGCTCGCCGAGACCGCGGGCTCGCACGTGCTCGAGGGCCTGATCCAGCGGCGCAACCGGCCCGACCCGGCCACCTTCATCGGCCGGGGCAAGGTCGACGAGCTGCGCGACGTGGTGCTGGCCGAGGGCGCCGACACGGTCATCTGCGACGGCGAGCTGTCCCCGTCGCAGCTGCGCAATCTCGAGCAGCAGACCAAGGTCAAGGTCGTCGACCGTACCGCCCTGATCCTCGACATCTTCGCCCAGCACGCGAAGAGCAAGGAGGGTAAGGCGCAAGTCGAGCTCGCCCAGCTGCAGTACCTTCTGCCGCGACTGCGCGGCTGGGGTGAAACGCTGTCCCGCCAGACCGGTGGTTCGGGTCGCGGTGGGGGCGCCGGCGGCGGTGTGGGCCTGCGCGGTCCCGGTGAGACCAAGCTGGAGACCGACCGGCGGCGGATCAACCACCGCATCGCCCGGCTGCGGCGCGAGATCAAGGCCATGCGGACCGTACGCCAGACGAAGCGGTCCCGCCGGGCGACCAGCGGGGTGCCCGCCGTGGCGATCACCGGCTACACCAACGCGGGCAAATCGAGCCTGCTCAACCGCCTGACCCAGGCGGGCGTGCTGGTCGAGGACGCGCTCTTCGCCACGCTCGATCCGACCACGCGGCGCAGCGCGGCCGAGGACGGTCGGGTCTACACGCTGTCCGACACTGTCGGCTTCGTGCGCCATCTGCCCCACCAGATCGTCGAGGCGTTCCGCTCCACCCTCGAGGAGGTGGCGTACGCGGATCTGGTCGTGCACGTCGTGGACGGCGCGCACCCCGACCCCGGGGTTCAGGTCAGCGCGGTCCGTGAGGTGCTCGGCGAGGTCGGCGCCGACCGCATCCCCGAGCTGCTCGTGGTCAACAAGGTCGACGCCACCGACGAGGAGACGATTCTGCGCCTCAAGCGGACCTGGCCGGACGCGGTCTTCGTCTCCGCCCGGTCCGGGACCGGCATCGCGGAGCTGCAGGCGGCGATCGCGCAGCGGCTGCCGCAGCCGGCGGTCGACCTGAGCGTGGTGTTGCCCTACGACCGGGGCGACCTGGTGGCCCGGATCCACCGCAGCGGGCAGGTCCTGCAGACGCGGTACGTGGACGAGGGCACTGAGCTGCGGGTCCGCGTCGACGAGCGGCTGGCGGCCGAGCTGGCGGCGTTCCGGCACTGAGCGTCGCCGGCGACGGCGGCGCGGCCTGCCCGCGGTGATCCACGCGAAACACCGGCACGGGGCGCCGCATGCGACACTGATCGGATGCGGCGTTCCCTGTTCCCCGTCATCGTGGCCTTCGGCCTCGTGATGGCCGGCACCTCCAGCGCGTTCGCCGAGGAACCGGCTCCGACGGTGAGTGTCAAGGCGACGCCCGGCAAGAAGATCTGCAAGATCACCGACGCCAAGCTCGGGGAGCTCTCCGGCATCGTGGCCACCAGGTCCGGCTTCATCGTGATCAACGACAGCACGGATGTGGCGAGCCGCAAGAGGGTCTTCTTCCTCGACGACGAATGCCAGATCACCGCAGAGGTCGCGTTCAGCGGTAACGGCCCCCGGGACACCGAGGACCTGATCCTCTCGCCGGACGGCAGGACGCTCTGGATCGCCGACACCGGCGACAACGGTGTCCGGGAGAGCCCACCCACCTACCGCGAGACGATCGGCCTGTGGAGCATGCCGGCCGACGGTTCGGCCCGGCCGAAGATCCACCGGCTCAGCTACCCGCGGGGTGACTACCACGACGCCGAGGCGCTGCTGCTCGACGGCGACGGCACGCCGCTCATCGTGACCAAAGAGATCGGCAAGCCGGCGTACATCTACCAGCCGACCGGCCCACTGCAGACGAACAACACGACCGGCGTCCCGCTGAAGCGGGTCGGCCAGATCACCCTGTCGGCGACCGAGACCCCCGGCAATCCGTTCGCCCGGATCGGCAACCGGAGCATCGACGGTGGCGCGATCGCACCCGGCGGCGGCCGGGTGGTGCTGCGCACCTACACCGACGCGCTGGAGTGGGACGTCACCGGCGGTGACGTGCTCGCGGCCCTGCAGACCAAGCCCCGCACGACCGCGCTGCCCAACGAGCCCGGCGGCGAGGCGATCACGTACAGCGCGGACGGCAGGACGTTCTTCACGGTCTCCGACATGAACGGGGACGTCAGTACGGCGAACTACATCGAGCAGTACACCCCCGCGACCACCGTGGCGGCCGTCAAGAAAAACGCGGCCGCCGACTCCGGTTCCGGCAAGGCCTGGTATTCCGACCTCACCATCGATGACATCAACTATCTGGTGGGCGGCGTCGGCCTGCTCGGCCTCATCCTGGTCGGTGCCGGGATCATCGGCATCGTCGCGCACCGGCGGCGGCTGGAGGAGACGGGGGTCGAGGCGGAAGACGCCGGCGGCCCGTCGGAGGCCGATCCTGCGAACGAACTGATCGGCGTCGGCGGAACGCCTAACCGCACCGGCAACGTCTACCACGGCGCTCCGGCATCAGCCCCGGCACCAGCACCGGCACCTGCCGCGGCCCGCTCCGGGCCGGCCGGAAGCGTCTACGGCGGGGCAACTGCGGCCGGCGGCCAGCGCGGCAGCGGCGTGTACGGCGGTGCCGGCGGTCAGCAGCAGGGGCGTCCCGCGGGCGGTCAGCAGCAGCCCGCGCGCGGTGCGCAGCAGCCGGTCCGGGGTGGCCAGGAGCCGGTCCGGGGTGGCCAGCAGCCGGTCCGGGGCGGCCAGCAGGCGCCCGTCCGCGCCGGTCAGCCACCGGCCGGCGGCCAGCCGCGACCTGGTGCACCATCGGCCCGGGGCGGTCAGCCGCCTCCGCATGGCGGTCAGCCGCCGGCTCGCGGGGGTGCCTACGGGACGCCACCGGCACAACAGCCGGCCCCGCCCACCCGGGGGACACATCCGCCGGCTCAGGGACCCGCCCATCGCCCGCAGGTCCCGGGCGGCGGCGTCTACGGACAGCCCGCTGGCGGCGCCGACGGCGGGCGGCCGGTGCGTGACGCATATGCGGACGTCGACGACCGGCCGGAGGACCGGCACGACAACCCCGGTTACAGCCGGCGGTAGTCCGCCGGGAGTGCGGGACCACCGGGCACGCTGACCGCGGCTTCTCAGACCCGCCGCAGGACGGCCACCACGCGGCCCATGACGGTCGCGTCGTCGCCCGGGATCGGGTCGAAGGCGGGATTGGCCGGCATGAGCCAGACGTGGCCGTCGCGCTGCCGGTAGCTCTTCACCGTGGCCTCGCCGTCGATCATCGCGGCCACGATGTCGCCCGCGTTCGCCGTCGGCTGCTGGCGGACCACCACCCAGTCGCCGTCGCAGATCGCCGCGTCGATCATCGAGTCGCCCCTGACCTCGAGCATGAAGACCTCGCCCTCGCCGACCAGCTCGCGCGGCAGCGGGAAGAACTCCTCCACCGCCTGCTCCGCCAGGATCGGGCCACCGGCGGCGATCCGGCCGACCAGCGGCACGTAAGCCGGCTGCGGCCGGGCCGCGCGAAGCGTCTCGTCGTCCACCATCTCGCTCGGCGAGCGCACGTCCACCGCGCGCGGCCGGTTCGGGTCGCGGCGCAGGAAGCCCTTGGCCTCCAACGCCTTCAACTGGTACGCCACGCTGGACGGGGACACCAGGCCGACCGCCTCGCCGATCTCCCGGACGCTCGGCGGGTACCCGTACCGCTCCACCCAGTCGCGGATGAACTCGAGAATGCGCCGCTGCCGGGCGGTCAGGTCGGCCGTGACCGGGTCGGGGAACTGGCTGACCACGGGGGTGACGGCGCGCAGCTGCGGTGCGTCGGCTCCGCGCGCCCGGCTCGGCGTCCGGCGCCGCAGCGCCGCCGACGGTCCGATACCGTCGGGCTTCTTGCTCTGCTGGTATTGCCGGTTCGTCCGGTCGTCGGTCGACACGTCCGCCCTCCCTGTCGGCCGGTGCCTCGCAGGCACCTGGTGCGCTCGCGGAGCCGGAGACATCCGCCGTGGGGATGGCGTCTGCCCGGCTGACCCCTTCTGACCGGAAACCGTAGTGGTGCGGTACGACATATTCAAACATCTGTACGACATCGCGCTCGGCGTGTCGCACGAAAGTGCTCGACTTCCGTACGGGTGTTCTGATACACCGTCGTACGGGCGTTCGATCGAACGCCCGTACGACGAGGGGGTGCCCGATGGTGGGGAACGGTGTCCGGCACGTCGAACCGCCGCTGCGGCTGACCCGCCGGGGCCGGGCCGTCGTCCTCGGTGTTCTGCTCCTGATCGCCTCGCTGTGCAGCGCCGTGCTGTTCACCACGGCTTCGCGGGCCCAGCAGCCGCCGGCCGGGCCGCCGCCGACGATCGTCGTCCAGCCCGGTGACACCCTGTGGGACATCGCAGGCCGCACCATGCCCCGCCGGAACCATCAGGACGCCGTCGCCGAGCTGCGCCGGCTGAACGGTCTGCCCGACTCGGCACTGACGCCCGGGGCGGTGCTGATCCTGCCTCGGCGGGATTGATCCGGCGGCTTCGGCGGCAACCTGTCACCGCCGGTACACCGCACGTGTCGAGTCCGAAAATTCGGCGCGCCGCCGCGCCGCTGAGCTTGCGCCGGCGTCCGCGGCGGCATAGCGTCTACCCCAACATCTAGTAGTTACAAGGGTGTAAGTTGTCCACAGGTTGGGGTTTCCCACCTTCGGTTATCCACAGGCCGCCCACAGCGGCGCGATGTCTTCGATCATCGCGACGTTGCGCTTCGGCGTGTCCGGGAAGCCGTGGGGAACGGGTGCCGGAGGGAGATCGCGGTGCGTTGCCCGTACTGCCGCCACGCGGACTCGCGCGTGGTCGACTCGCGTGAGGCCGACGACGGCCAGCTGATCCGCCGTCGTCGGTCGTGCTCCGAGTGCGGCAGGCGATTCACCACGGTCGAGGAGGCGGTCCTCGCGGTCGTCAAGCGCAGCGGGGTCACCGAGCCGTTCAGCCGGACGAAGATCATGAGCGGCGTCCGCAAGGCCTGCCAGGGCCGGCCCGTGGACGAGGACGCGATCGCGTTGCTCGCCCAGAAGGTCGAGGAGACCGTCCGGGCCAAGGGTGCGGCGGAGATCCCCAGCCACGACGTGGGGCTGGCGATCCTCACGCCGCTGCGGGAGCTCGATCAGGTGGCCTATCTCCGGTTCGCCAGTGTCTACAAGTCCTTCGACTCGCTCGACGAGTTCGAGAAGGAGATCGCCGCGCTGCGCGAGGCGACGATCGCCCGGGAGACGGCGGCGCGGCATGCCGTCGCCGCCCGCTCCGGCGGTCGCCCACCAAAGACCAACAGTTGACGACGAGTGACGACTACCAGCAACAACGAGGCGTGTTCACGACGGTGGAACCGACGGCATGAGGTGTGCGAGCGCAGCTCGAGGCAGGCCGTGAACAAGCCTCAACCGACGAGGGGGAGCAGTATGGCCGGGGACGGCATCACAGCAGGACGGCAGCGCAGCCGGGCGAACGGCTCGGCCGCGGCCGGCGGGGGGCTGCGGGTCGAACGGGTCTGGACGACCGAGGGCGTTCACCCGTACGACGAGGTGGAGTGGGAGCGCCGGGACGTCGTCATGACGAACTGGCGGGACGGCTCGGTCAACTTCGAGCAGAGGGGCGTCGAGTTCCCGGCGTCCTGGAGTGTCAACGCGGCCAACATCGTCACCACCAAGTACTTCCGGGGTGCGGTCGGCACGCCGGAACGTGAATGGTCGCTGCGGCAGCTCATCGATCGCGTGGTCTCGAGCTACCGCCAGGCGGGCGAGAAGTACGGCTACTTCGCCTCACCGGCCGACGCCGAGGTCTTCGACCACGAGCTGACCTGGATGCTGCTGCACCAGGTGTTCAGCTTCAACTCGCCGGTCTGGTTCAACGTCGGCACGAAGTCGCCGCAGCAGGTCAGCGCGTGCTTCATCCTGTCGGTCGACGACTCGATGGACTCCATCCTGGACTGGTACAAGGAGGAGGGGCTGATCTTCAAGGGCGGCTCCGGCTCCGGCGTCAACCTGTCCCGCATCCGCTCCTCCAAGGAGCTGCTGTCGTCCGGGGGGACCGCCAGCGGCCCGGTGAGCTTCATGCGCGGCGCCGACGCCAGCGCGGGCACCATCAAGTCCGGCGGTGCCACCCGCCGCGCGGCCAAGATGGTCATCCTCGACGTCGACCACCCGGACGTCGAGGAGTTCGTCTGGACCAAGGCGCGCGAGGAGAACAAGATTCGCGCGCTGCGCGACGCCGGCTTCGACATGGACCTGGGCGGCGCCGACATCGTCAGCGTGCAGTACCAGAACGCCAACAACTCGGTACGGGTCAGCGACGAGTTCATGCGGGCCTACGAGGAGGGCGGCGCGTTCGCGCTCCGCGGCCGCCTGGACGGCGAGATCGTCGAGACCGTCGACGCCAAGAAGCTGTTCCGGGACATCGCCCAGGCCGCCTGGGAGTGCGCCGACCCCGGGCTGCAGTACGACGACACCATCAACGACTGGCACACCAACCCCGAGACCGGCCGGATCACCGCGTCCAACCCCTGTAGCGAGTACATGTCGCTGGACGACTCGTCGTGCAACCTGGCGTCGCTCAACCTGATGAAGTTCCTCAAGGCCGACGGCGGCTTCGAGGTGGAGAAGTTCGTCAGGAGCGTCGAGTTCGTCATCACCGCGATGGACATCTCGATCTGCTTCGCCGACTTCCCGACCGAGAAGATCGGCATCACCACCCGCGCCTACCGGCAGCTCGGCATCGGCTACGCGAACATCGGCGCCCTGCTGATGGCCTCCGGCCTGCCGTACGACTCGGAGGCCGGGCGCACCGTCTCGGCCGCGATCACCTCGCTCATGACCGGTACGGCGTACCGGCGCTCCGCCGAGCTCGCCGGCGTGGTCGGCCCCTACGACGGCTTCGCCCGCAACGCCGAGGCGCACAGGCGCGTCATGCGCAAGCACGCCGCGGCGAACGACGCGATCCGGCCGCAGACCCCGGTCGCGACCGAGATCGTCCGCGAGGCCACCCGGCAGTGGCAGACCGGCATCCAGACCGGTGAGAAGAACGGCTGGCGCAACGCGCAGGCCTCGGTGCTCGCGCCCACCGGCTGCCTCACCCCGGACACCCTGGTGACCACCGACCGTGGTCTCGCCCGACTCGGCGAGATCGGTGACGTCAACGGTGACCGTTGGCAGGACCTGGACATGCACGTGTCCACCGACGAGGGGCCGCGCCGGGCGACGAAGTTCTTCGTCAACGGCGAGGAGCCGACCCGGCGCATCGTGACGGCCGGCGGATATCGGATCCAGGGCACGCTGACGCACCGCGTCAAGGTCGTCGACGAGACGAGCGGTGAGTGGATGTGGAAGCGGATGGCCGACGTCGAACCCGGTGACCTCGTGCCGATCCAGCTGGGTGGCATGGTGGGCGGACCGCGGCGCGTGCCGTTGCCGGTGCTCGACCAGGCCTACTACGCGGGTGACCGCCGGCTCCAGGCGCCGGACGCCGTCGACGGTGACCTCGCCGAGCTGGTCGGCTACTTCATGGGTGACGGCAGCCTACACGCGAAGGGCATCCGGCTGTGCGTGGCCGACGCCGATCTGGACGTGGTCGAACGGATCCGGGTGCTCGCCAAGGGTCTTTTCGGCCTCGAACCGGTGGTCAGCCCCGCCGAAGGCTACCAGGAAGTGATCTTGCAGTCGGTGCGTCTCGCCCGCTGGTGGCAAGCCGCCGGCTTCGCCAAGACCCAGCCGACGGCCGACCACACCGGCAAGGGTTGGGTCCCCAAGGTGCCGTCCGCGATTCTGGAGACCAACGACGTCTCGGTGTACGCCGCCTTCCTACGCGGACTTTTCGAGGCAGACGGCACAGTCCTGGCCGGAGTGCCGTCTGTCAGCACGGCGAGCGAATCCTTCGCGGGCGAGCTGCGAGCGTTGTTCCTGGCACTCGGCATGGCGACCACGACCCGCGAGACCACCAGCGGATTCGGCTCTCCGATGTGGCAGGTGCGCTTGCGAAACATCGACCACGCCATCGCGTACGAGGAAGTCGTCGGGTTCCTCGGCGGCCGCAAGGCACAGTCATTGGCCGACGAGCCGCGGGAATCCGGCAAGCGGGACCGGATCCACCTGCCTCAAGGTGCCTGGGAGCGGCTGAGCGACGGTCATCGGCTGCGGGACAGCGTCCTGCAGTCACTGCGCAAGACGGGCGGCGTGGCGCGTTCGGTCGCCCTGCAGATCTATGCCGACACCGCGGACGTCCAGCTCGGTCACGCGCTCGGTTACGTGTTCGAACGGGTGGACGCCAACGAGGACGGTGGCATCCAGCCGACGTTCGATCTATCCGTGCCGGACAATGTGACCTACGTGGCGAACGGGTTCGTGAGTCACAACACCATCGGCTTGATGATGGACTGTGACACCACCGGCATCGAGCCCGACCTGGCCCTCGTGAAGTTCAAGAAGCTGGTCGGCGGCGGTTCCATGCAGATCGTCAACCAGACCGTGCCGCGCGCGCTGCGCAGCCTCGGCTACCCCGAGGAGCAGGTCGAGGCGATCGTCGAGCACATCTCCGACCACGGCAACGTCGTCGACGCGCCCGGCCTCAAGCCGGAGCACTACGCGGTCTTCGACTGCGCCATGGGCGACCGGGCGATCGCCCCGATGGGTCACGTGCGGATGATGGCCGCGGTGCAGCCGTTCATCTCCGGTGCGATCTCCAAGACGGTCAACATGCCCGAGTCGGCCACCGTCGAGGAGATCGAACAGATCCACTACCAGGGTTGGAAGCTCGGCCTGAAGGCGCTGGCGATCTACCGCGACAACTGCAAGGTCGGGCAACCTCTTTCCGCTGCGAAGAAGTCCGTGGCCACCAACGCACCGGTGGAGACGCAGGTCGAGAAGGCCGAGCCGGTGGTGGAGAGGGTCGTCGAGTACCGTCCGGTCCGCAAGCGGCTGCCGAAGAAGCGGCCGTCGGAGACGGTCTCCTTCTCGGTCGGCGGCGCCGAGGGTTACCTCACCGCGTCGTCCTACCCGGACGACGGCCTCGGCGAGGTCTTCCTGAAGATGTCGAAGCAGGGTTCCACCCTGGCCGGCGTGATGGACGCGTTCTCGGTGGCGATCTCGATAGGGCTGCAGTACGGCGTGCCGCTGGAGACGTACGTCGGCAAGTTCACCAACATGCGCTTCGAACCGGCGGGCATGACCGACGACCCGGACGTGCGCATGGCGGCCTCGGTGATGGACTACATCTTCCGTCGCCTGGCGCTGGACTTCCTGCCCTACGAGACCCGCGCCGAACTCGGCATCTTCACGGCTAAGGAGCGCGCCGCGCAGGTGCAGGCCGAGGCCGCCGCCGAGGCGGCGAGCGTCGACCTGGCCGGCATGGCCGCCTCAGCCCCGGTGTCCGCCCCCGTCGGCGCCGCCGCCGCGCCGGCCGACACGCCCGTTCCCGCGGTCGAGGCCGAGAAGGCGGCGCCGACCTCGGCCGGCTCCTCCACCGAGCTGCTCGAGGTGGTCATGGGCCAGGCCGCGGACGCCCCGCTCTGCTTCACCTGCGGTACGAAGATGCGCCGGGCCGGCAGCTGCTACGTCTGCGAGGGGTGCGGCTCCACCTCCGGCTGTAGCTGAACTCTCAGCTATCGCATCGGATGCGATAGCGGAGGCAACGCGGATGGGCGCACGAGTGCCCACGGAGAAGGCGGTTCCGGGATCGTCCGGGACCGCCTTCGGCGTGACCTACGGACGACCTCCGGACAGGTTGACGCCGCCGGCCTGGTCGTCGCTCGGCTTTAACGTGTAAGTTCGAGCGATGGCCGCTACCGACCTCGACCGGCCGCGACTCGTACGGGCGAAGGGCGCGGTGGGCGTCACCTTCGCCACGAACGGTCTGGCCTTCGGCGGCTGGCTCGCTCGCGCTCCCGCGGTCCGCGACGACCTGCACCTCTCCGCCGCCGGCTTCGGTCTGCTGCTGCTCTGCCTGACGGCTGCCGCGATGGCCTCGATCCCGCTCGCCGGCCCGCTCGTGCAGCGCGTCGGCCCGGCCCGTGCGGTCCTGCTGGGCAGCATGTCGCTGGTGATCGGCCTGACCGGGCTGGGTGCCGGCACGCTCATCGGGTCGGTGCCGGTCGCCTCGGCCGGCCTCGTTCTCGTCGGCGTGGGCAACAGCACATGGGACGTCGCCATGAACGTGGAGGGTGCCGACGTCGAACGCCACTTGGGCCGGACGATCATGCCCCGCTTTCATGCCGGCTTCAGCATGGGCACGGTGATGGGCGCGATATTGAGCACCGCCTCCGCGGCAGTGGGTCTGCCGGTCTGGGCGCAGCTCTTTCTCACCGCGGCGCTCACGGCCGCGGTGATGATCCCCACGGTACGGGTGTTCCTTCCGCACATGCCGTTGCCGGCCGGGGAGCGGCCCACGATGAGTGTCGCTCAGGCGTGGCGCGAGCCACGGACCGTCCTGATCGGCCTGTTCATGCTGGGTTTCGGCTTCACCGAGGGCACCGCGAACAACTGGCTCGCGATCAGCCTGGTCGACGGCTATCGCGCCAGCGAGACCATGGGCGCCATCGGCTACGGCGCGTTCGTCACCGCCATGACACTGTCCCGGCTGCTCGGCGGGTACGCCATCGAGCGCTGGGGGCGGGTGGCGGTGCTGCGCGGCACCGTGCTCTCCGGAGCGGCCGGCGTGCTGCTCGTGCTGGCCCACGTGGCCGTGCCGGTGGCGCTGGTCGGCGGCCTGCTCTGGGGAGCCGGTGCCTCGCTGGGCTTTCCGATCGGGATGAGCGCGGCGGCGGACGATCCGGTGCGATCGGCCATCCGGGTGTCCGTGGCGGGCTCGATCGGCTACGGCGCGTTCCTCGCCGGGCCGCCGCTGATCGGCGTCCTGGCCGAGCACTTCGGCGTCCTGCAGGCGCTCCTCTGCGTCTTCGGCGCGCTCGCGGTCGGCCTGGCGACCTCGGGCGCGGCCGCGCCGCTGAGCGGGCGGCCGGCGCCGGTCGCCGCGGACTGACCGGCCGCCGGGTCAGCGAACCTGGGCCAGGAAGTCGGCGATCACCCCGGCCAGTACGGCCGGCTGCTCGATCACCATGGCGTGCGAGGCGTCCTCGAGCACGAGGTAGCGGAGGTGATCGATCGCGGCCGCCTGCTCGACCAGGTGCCGCCGGTATGCCGCGTACAGCTCCGCGAACGGCTCCTGCTCCGGCAGGTCGCGGGTCGGCAGCACGACGAGTTCGGGGCAGGTCGTTGACGCGTACACCCGGGTGAGATCGAGCTCGTTCATCAGTGTCCGCAGCCGCGCGGTCGTCGCGGCCGACGGCCGCAGTGACGTCTCCCCGTTCTCGTGCACGAGGTTGCGCCGGAATCCCTCGATCCACACCTTCTCGTTGGCGCCCATGTCGCGCGCCGCCATCTGCTGCCGCTCCACCAGGTCCGGCAGTTGATCCGCCTCGATCACCTTGCCGGCGTGCGCCTGCATCTGGTCGAAGACGGCGTGCAGGCGGGCCAGTTCGGCCGCGGCCTTCTCCGGGTCCAGTCCGGGCAGCTGAGCGGAGCGGGTCGGCGGGGGGTTGCCGTCCAGGCTGACCACGCCCGGCGCCTCGGGATGCCGCTGTCCCCAGAGCGCGGCGAGCATGCCGCCGAGGGAGTGGCCGACCACCGCGGGCCGTTCGAGCTCCATCTGTACGCAGACGGCCGCGAGGTCGCCGAGGGCGGCATCCCACGTCCAGGTGCCCTCGCCGGACCGTCCGTGACCGCGCAGGTCGACGGTGATCACCCGGTGGTGCGGCCGCAGCGCCCGGGCGAGGGTCGTCATGGTGGCGAGGTTCCCGCCCGCGCCGTGCAGCAGGAGCAGGGGCGGCCGGTCGCCGCCGAGATCGCGGACCGCGATGGGCAGCTCGCCGGCGTCGATCAGGCGGTCGTTGATCACAATGCCCTCCTCGGTCCGATCCCGGTCCGGCGGCCACGCCACGCCGGCCTGCCATTCCCCAGTATCCAGCGTCGCACCGTGGACGGAACCGACGCCGGCCGAGCCGCATCGGTCCCGCTTCGGGTACCTTCTGTGGTCGCGGCTGCCATCACTCTGCGTACGCCTTTGGTGCCCGACGCGGCCTTTCGTCACCCGTCCGCGACCAGTACCGTGTTGCCCCGAACACTGGGGAGGATCACTCGTGCGTTCGCGTTCCGTCGTCGTCGCCGGCGCCGTCGCGTTGCTGGCGCCGGCCGGATGTGCCCGGCCCGCACCGCCGGACGAGGATCCGCTTCCCCCGGTGCAGTTGGTCCAGCAGCCCGCGGCGTCGGCGGGCGGCGCCTGCATCCTCTGGAACTATCCGTTCATCAAGCAGAAGATCGGTGTCACCTTCGAGGTGGCCGCGTCCGGGCAGGCCGACGACACCTCGACGTGCGTGGTGCAGACGATCGCGGGGAACTGGCCGGACCTGGCGCTCTCCGTCGTGGAGAGCACGACCGCCGGCGCCGGCACATTTTCCGATCTCGTGCCGGCGAAGGCGGTCAGGCTGAAAGGGTTGGGCAAGGCCGCCTACCGGCTCGACCTGCCGGCGAGCGGCGGCCACGGCCCGGTCGTGGAGATCGGCTGGCTCAGCGAGGCCAAGCAGCTGCAGACCCTGCGGTTCACCTTCGCGAAGGGCGCCAAGGCGGCCGAGGTCAAGGCGATGCACGCCAAGTTGCTGAACCTCGCCAAGGCGATGAACACGACGGCGGGCTGAGGGAGGCGCGGGCTCAGCGCGCCGCGACGAAGACCCGGGACGCCACCTCGCGCGGCAGACGGATCTTGTCGCCGGAGCGGTCGATGGTCACGCCGTCGCGCTCCTGGGCCACCGTCACGGTCGTACCCGGGTCGATGCCCGCCGCGTGCAGTTGGCGTAAGACGTCCGCGTTCGTCTGCACGCTCTCGCAGATCCGCCGTACCACGACGGTGCCGGACAGGCCCGGAAAGGCCAGGTTACGCTCGCCGACGCTGACCTGCGCGGCGCTGCTCGCGGCCGGCTCGTCGTCGTCGAGGCCGAGGGCGTCGAGCCCGGGAATGGGATTGCCGTAGGGCGAGCGAGTCGGCCGGTTGAGCAACTCGTAGACCTTCTTCTCGACCGAGTCGCTCATCACGTGCTCCCAGCGGCAGGCCTCGTCGTGCGCCTCCTCGTACGGCATGCCGATGACGTTGACCAGCAGCAGCTCGGCCAGCCGGTGCTTGCGCATGACCGCGACCGCGGTGACCCGGCCCTCCTCGGTGAGCACCAGGTGACGGTCGCCCTCGACGCGCAGCAGGCCGTCACGTTCCATCCTGGCGACCGTCTGGCTGACCGTCGGGCCGCTCTGGTGCAGGCGTTCGGCGATCCGGGCACGCAGCGGCGGCACGCCCTCTTCCTCGAGCTCGAGGATCGTGCGCAGGTACATCTCGGTGGTGTCGACCAAGTCATGTTTGTGCGCGCTCGTGTTGTGAGTCCTTACCATGACCTTCTCGACCTCCGGAGCTGCTCGAATGACCTAGCTTAGTCGAGCCCGCATCGGCCGCCGAGTCTCGCAGACGTGGGCGCCTTACCCGACGGTCGCGTTCCGGGCGCGGGCCGGGGGAATTCTGTCGGTGGCGCGTGGCAGCATGACCAGCATGGTGGATCGGACGAGTGCGGTGGATCGGACGACTGTGGTGGTGTGGGACACCGCGTTGCTCGACTACGACATGGGTGATCATCCGCTCAACCCGGTGCGCGTCGAGCTGACCATGGCGCTCGCCCGCGAGCTGGGCATCCTCGACCGGCCCGGGGTCCGCATGGTCACGCCGGAGCCCGCCACCGAGGCCGATCTCACCCGCATTCACCACCTCGACTACATCGAAGCGGTGCGGATGGCGCCGAGCGATCCGTTCTTCACCGGCTGGGGCCTCAACACGCCGGACAATCCCGTCTTCGAGGGGATGCACGAGGCGTCCGCGCGGGTCTGCGGTGCCACCATCGCGGCGGCCGACGCCGTCTGGCAGGGTGCGGTGGCGCGCGCCGTGAACGTGGCCGGCGGACTGCATCACGCGCTCGCGGCGCGGGCCTCCGGCTTCTGCGTCTACAACGATCCCGCGGTCGCCATCGCCCGGCTGCTCGATCAGGGCGCGCAACGGGTGGCCTATGTGGACGTCGACGTGCACCACGGCGACGGCGTCCAGGCCGCGTTCTACGACGATCCCCGAGTGCTCACGGTCAGCCTGCACGAGACGCCGCTAGCGCTCTTCCCGGGCACCGGGTTCGCCGACGAGACCGGCGGCCCGGGCGCCGAGGGCACCGCGGTGAACGTGCCGCTCCCGCCCGGCACCGACGACGGCGGCTGGCTACGGGCGTTCCACGCGGTCGTCCCGTCCGTGCTCCGCGCGTTCGCTCCCGAAATCATCTTCAGCCAGTGCGGGGCCGATACCCACCGGCTCGACCCGCTCGCCGACCTGCGTCTGTCGGTCGACGGCCAGCGCGCGTCCTACATCGCCATCCGCGAGCTGGCCGACGAGCTCTGCGGCGGCCGCTGGGTGGCCACCGGCGGCGGAGGGTACGCCCTGGCCGAGGTGGTGCCGCGGGCCTGGACGCATCTGCTGGCGGTGGCCACCGGCGATCCGCTCGACCCGGCCACGCGCACTCCGGCCGGGTGGCGCCGGCTGGCCGCCGAGCGCTGTCCGCGCGCGGAGGTGCCGCAGACCTTGACCGACGGCACCGGGCCGCCGGTCGAGCGCTGGCAGCCCGGCACGACGCCGGACGCGGTGGACCGCGCGATCCTGGCGGCCCGCACCGCGGTCTTCCCGCTGCACGGTCTCGATCCCCACGATCCCCGCGACTAGCGGAGTTAGGAGAACCCGGTGGAGAAGAGCGCCGACGTCCTGCTCTCCGACGGCAGCGCCGTCCACCTCCGCCAGATCCGTCCCGACGACGCCCCCGCCATCGTCGACCTCCACTCCCGGATGAGCGACCGCACGCGATATCTGCGCTACTTCTCGCCCTACCCGCGGATTCCCGAGCGTGACCTGGAGCGCTTCGTGAACGTGGATCACCGCGACCGGGAGGCGTTCGTCATCGTCTCCGGCCCGCGCATCATGGCCGTCGGCCGCTATGAGCGGCTCGGCCGCGACTCGCCCGACGCCGAGGTGGCGTTCGTGGTCGAGGACGCGCACCAGGGCCGCGGGATCGGGTCGGTGCTGCTGGAACACCTCGCCGCGGCGGCCCGGGAGAACGGCATCAGCCGCTTCGTCGCCGAGGTCCTGCCGGAGAACGGGGGGATGCTCCGGGTGTTCAGCGACTTCGGATATCAGGTCCAGCGCCGATATGCCGACGGCGTGGTGCACCTCGGCTTCCCGATCGCGCCCACCGAGAAGTCCCGCGAGGTGCAGGAGTCGCGCGAGCAGCGCACCGAGGCCAAGTCGATCGCCCGGCTGCTCGCCCCACGCGCGGTGGCGGTCTACGGCGCCAGTGCCACCGGCCAGGGCATCGGCGCCGCCATGCTCGGCCACCTGCGCGACGGCGGCTACACCGGGACCATCGTGCCGGTGCATCGCAGCGCCGACCGGGTGGCCGGCCTCCCCGCGTACCGGTCGGCGGCGGACGCCGGAGCCGCGGTGGATCTGGCGCTCATCGCCGTCCCGCCGGAGGGCGTGGCGGACGCGCTGGCGGACGCCGCCGAGGCTGGTGCGGGCGGCCTCGTGGTGGTCTCGGCCGGCTTCGGCGAGATCGGCGGCGCCGTGGCGCAACGCGCGCTGATCGAGCACGCACATGCCGCCGGGCTGCGGGTGGTCGGCCCGAACAGCATGGGCGTCGCCAACGCGGATCCGGCGGTACGCCTCAACGCGACGCTCGCGCCTGCCCTGCCCGCCGCCGGGCGGGTCGGCTTCTTCAGTCAGAGCGGTGCACTCGGTGTGGCGCTGCTCGCCGAGGCGGATCGGCGCGGGCTGGGCCTGTCCAGTTTCGTCTCGGCGGGCAATCGGGCCGACGTGTCCGGCAACGACCTGTTGCAGTACTGGCAGGACGATCCGGGCACCGACGTCGTGCTGCTGTATCTGGAGACGTTCGGAAATCCCCGCAAGTTCTCCCGGCTGGCCCGGCGGATGAGCCGGGTCAAACCGGTCGTCGCGGTGGCGTCGGCGACCCGGCCGCCGGGCCTGGCCGGCGACCTGCCGGGCCCCGACCCGCACGCGGTGACCGCCCTGTTCGCCCGGTCCGGCGTGATCCGGGTCGACACCGTCCGGGAACTCTTCGACGTCGGCCTGCTCCTCGCCCATCAGCCGCTGCCGGCCGGCCGGCGGGTAGCGGTGGTGGGCAACTCGTCGGCCCTGTCCCGGCTCGCGCTGGCCGCCTGCCGGGCGAACGCGCTGACCGTTGCCGAGGGATATCCACGGGACATCAGCCCCCAGGCCGGCGCGCACGAGTTCGCCGCCGCCCTGGCCGACGCCGCCGTCGACGATCGCGCCGACGCGCTGGTCGTGGTGTTCGCGCCGCCACTGCCCGGCCAGCTTCCGGACGAGGACACCGACTTCGCCGCGGCGCTGGCGAGCGTCGCCCTGGCCGGCGAGAAGCCGACCGTGGCGACCTTCCTGCTTGGCCGCCCGCCACCCCGCGTTCCGGCGTATCCGTCGGTGGAGGAGGCGGTGCGCGCGCTCGCCCGCGTCGCGACGTACGCCGAGTGGATGCGCCGCCCGCCGGGGGTGCTACCCGAACTGTCCGGTGTGGACCCGCACGCCGCCGATCTCGACGGGCCGCCGTCCGAGCTGCTCCGGGCGTACGGGATCGACGTCGTGCCGTCCACCCTCGCCGGCTCGGTCGAGGAGGCGCTCGCCGCCGCCGGGGCGCTGGGCTACCCGGTGGCGCTGAAGGCGGCCGGCGGCGGGCTGCGTCACCGGATCGATCTGGGCGCGGTCCGGCTGGCCCTCGCCGACGACGGCGACCTGCGCGCCGCCTACCGTGAGCTCGCGGCCGCGTTCGGGCCCGACGTGCTGGTCCAGACCATGGTGGCTCCCGGTGTGGCCTGCACGATCGAGGTCGTGGAGGACCCCGCGTTCGGTCCCGTGGTGGGCTTCGGGCTGGGCGGAGTCGCGAGTGAGCTGCTCGGCGATATCGCCTGGCGGGCCGCCCCGCTCACCGACCGGGCGGTCGAGGCTCTGGTCGACGAGCCGCGGGCGGCACCGCTGCTGCACGGCTACCGCGGCTCCACCCCGGTCGATCGCGACGCCCTCATCGATCTGCTGCTGCGGGTCGGCCGCCTGGCCGACGATCAACCCCGGCTGCGGTCGCTGTCGCTGAATCCGGTGCTGGCCCGTCCCGACGGTTACTCGGTGCTGCACGCGGCCACCGAGATCGGCCCGGCCGTCGCCCGTCCGGACACGGGTCCCCGGCGGCTGCAGACGCCCTGAGGGATCCCGGCCCGCAATGAGCCGGATCGCATGACATGCGGGGGAGGTGATGGCGTGCGGGTGGCCAATCTCGGCGCACGCTTCGTCCTAGAGCTGTGCGCGCTCGTCGCGCTGGGTTACGGCGGGTGGCAAGCGAGTGGGCCGGTGTGGTTGCGTGTCCTGCTCGCGGCCGCACTGCCCCTTGTCGGCGCTGTCATCTGGGCCCGCTGGGTGGCGCCCAAGGCGAGCCACCCCGTTCCGGATCCGTTGCGCCTGATTCCGGAGTGGCTCGTCTTCGGTGGCGCCGCCGTGGCGCTCGCGGTGACCGGTCACCCGATCCTGGCGGCGGCGCTCGCGATCCTGGCCGCGGTCAATCGCTGGGCGTTGCACGCGCTGCGCGTCACCACCGGCGGCGAACCGATCTGACGGCAGCGGCAGCCCGCCGGGCACGTCGGCCCGGCGGGCTGGTGACATCAGCGAGCTCAGCTGGCGTAGGCCTCGAGGCGCGACGCCCGCTGCGGGTCGCGGAGCTTGAGCATCGTCACCTTCTCGATCTGGCGGATCCGCTCGCGACTCAGCCCGAACTCGCGTCCCACCTCGTCCAGCGTGCGCTGGCGGCCGTCGTCGAGGCCGAAGCGCAGGCGGATCACCGCGGACTCCCGCTCGGAAAGCGTGGCCAGCACGATCTCGACCTCGTTGCGCAGCTCGCCCTGGCCGACGCCCAGACCCGGCTGGTGCGGGTCGGCGGCGGCGACGAAATCGCCGAGGGCGCTCTCTCCGTCCTCACCGACCGCCTGGTCCAGGCTGACCGGCTCCCGGTCGTACGAGATCAGCTCGATCACCTGGAACTCCGGCACCCCCATGGCCTCGGCGATCTCCGGAATGCCCGGCTCCCGGCCCAGCTTGGCCGCCAGGTCACGGCGGCTGCGCACCATGCGGTTCACCTGCTCGACCATGTGCACCGGGATGCGGATCGTGCGGGCCTGGTCGGCCATGGCGCGGGTGATGGCCTGGCGGATCCACCAGGTGGCGTACGTGGAGAACTTGTAGCCCTTGGTGTAGTCGAACTTCTCGACCGCGCGGATCAGCCCGAGGTTGCCCTCCTGGATGAGGTCGAGGAACGCCATGCCCCGCCCGGTGTACCGCTTGGCGATGCTGACGACCAGCCGCAGGTTCGCCTCCAGCAGGTGGTTCTTCGCGGCTTTCCCCTCGGCGACGACGATCTCCAGCAACGCGGCGAGGTCCGGGTCGGCCTCGGGCAGCTTCTCCTCGGCGTACAGGCCGGCCTCGATGCGCTTGGAGAGCTCGACCTCCTCGACGGCGGTCAGCAGGCGAGTACGACCGATACCGTTCAGGTACGCGCGCACCAGGTCGGCGGAGACGCCACGCTCGTCCGTGGCGTCCAGGTCGGCCAGGTGCTCGACACCATCCGTCATGCTGTCGTCGGCCACGATTGCCGCCATGGATTCCGACGCCTTCATCTGCAGGACCACCTTTCAGTCCCCTCCCCGCTGAAAAAACCGTCTCGTGCCGAAAGAACCGTCTCGGACGTGCCGCACAGGTGTGCCGGTGATCGATAGCTTGGACCGGGCCGCGTTAAGCCGCGGTGAGGCAAGCGTCCAGGTGGCATGAATCAGGGAGAACCCTGACGTCGCCAAGCCGACAAGCGTCCGGTTTGCCGGTTCTGGTCGGTTGTCGTGGGCCGATAATGTCTCTCACACGTTCGGCCGGAGGGATGGGTTCAGTGGTCTTCAAAAAGATGTTGCAGGCACTGGGCGTGGGTGGCCCGTCGGTGGAGACGGTGCTGGCGAACCCGAACTGCCGCCCCGGCGGCTTCCTCGAGGGTCAGGTGCACGTGGTCGGTGGCGATCACGCGGTCGACGTGGAATACCTGGCGATCGGCCTGCTCACGCGCATCGAGGTGGAGAGTGGGGAGACCGAGTTCACCACGAATCAGGAGTTCCACCGCCAGCGCCTGACCGGTTCCTTCCGGCTGGACGCCGGCGCGCGTCACGACGTCGGTTTCCGGTTCGACGTGCCATGGGAGACGCCGATCACCGAGGTCTACGGGCAGCACCTGCACGGCATGACGATGGGCCTGACGACCGAGCTGGAGGTGGCCCGCGCGGTGGACAGGTCCGATCTCGACGCCGTCGCGGTGCATCCGCTGCCGGCGCAGGAGCGGATCCTCGAGGCGGTGCTGCGCCTCGGGTTCCGGTTCAGCCGGGCGGACGTGGAGCGCGGCCGGGTGTACGGGGTGGAGCAGCATCTGCCGTTCTACCAGGAGATCGAGTTCTATCCGCCGGCCACCTACGCGAGCGCGATCAACGAGCTCGAGCTGACCTTCATCCCGACGCCGCAGCGGCTCCAGGTGATCCTCGAGATCGACAAGCGCGGCGGGCTGTTCACCGAGGGCCACGACGCGTTCGGCACCTTCACCGTCGACTACGCGACAGCCGACCGGACGGACTGGGCCGCCCAGCTGGACAACTGGCTGCGTCAGTCCGCGCAGCGCCGCGGCCTGTTCTTCTGACGATCTCTCACAACTCGAGCAGGATCGTGCGCGGTCCGACGTTCACGCTCTCCACGAGCATGTGCGCCCGGAAGCGACCGGTGGCCACGCTCGCTCCCCGGGCACGCAGCGCCTCGACGTACGCCGTCACGAGGGGCTCGGCGATCTCGGCGGGTGCCGCGGCGTTCCAGGTCGGCCGGCGACCCTTGCGCGAGTCGCCGTACAGAGTGAACTGGCTGACCACGAGCACCGGGGCGCCGAGGTCGGCCGCCGAGGCCTCGCCGTCGAGGATGCGCAGTTCGTAGGTCTTGCGGGCCAGTTCAGCGGCTTTGGCCGCGGTGTCGTCGTGGGTGACGCCGACGAGAACGAGCAAGCCGTCCTCGATCTTGCCGACCACCTCGTCATCGACGGTCACACTCGCCCGGCTGACAGTCTGCACCACTGCGCGCATCACTTCACTCCGCGTACCCGGGCCGCCGCGACACCCAGTGCCGCGACTTCCTCCGCCGACATCGTGGACTGTTTCGCCCGGATGGCGACCGCATCGTTCAGCAGCCGGACCGGATCACCCGGCGCGACGACCAGGAACCGGTCGAGCATGACGCCGGCGGGGGCGACCGCGCCGGCGCCCAGCGGATGCGCGATCGATCCGATCGCGACCTGGGCCAGGATCAATGCGGTGAACGCCGTGTCCAGGTCGGCCGGACCGTCTCCGGCGTTGTGCCAGTCGATCACCACGGGGCCGCGCCCGGTCAGCAGGACGTTCTCCGGGTGCAGGTCGAGATGGACAAGGCAGCCGGTTGCGCCGCGGGCCGGCACCTCGTGCAGCCGGCGCAGGAGGTCGGCGAGCATGGTCGCGCCGGCGCCGACCGAAAGTGCGCCGCGGAGCAGGGCCTGGGCCATCGTCGGGCCGTCCAGCCGTTCCATGACGATGTCGGGACCGTGCGCCTCGTGCACCCGCGGCACGGGAAAGCCGAGCGCGGCAGCGTACGCCATGATCTGGGCCTCGCCCGTCGCGTCCGCCCCGTCGCGGTACCGCCGCAGCAGCCGGCCGTCGCCAAACGCGTACACGTCCGCCTCCCGCCCCGAGGCGAAGGGGACTGCCAGGTGCTCGGTCACGACACTGACGGTAGCGGACCGTCGCGCCGCTCAATCCACGGCGTTACTGCTCGCGTCGCTGGTGTAGCTGTCGACGGGCGTCTCCATCGCGCCGGTGGTCGCGTCACCCGTGGTCGTGTTGGCCACGCCGGGGCCGGAGCGCGGGTGCGTCCGGAAGCTGTTCGGCCCGGCCGTGCCGCCCGTGGTGGTCATCACCCCCCGCTCGGGGTGCGGGCCGCCGTCCTGGAGTCGCTCGGTGTCGGTGCCGGCCGGCAGCGTGCTGGACAGGCCCGGCTCGTCGTCACCCTTCTCCGGCCGGTAGGTCGACGGTTCGTCGAAGACGCCGGGACCGTAGTCGTTGCCGGCGATCTCCTTCTCGATGCTTTCCTGCGAGTCGCTCATCCTTCACCTTTCCGCCCGGGCGCTTCGACCCGGAAGCCCGGCCGGTCATGTGCCCGATGTCTCCACCGGCAAACGTAGCCATCGACCGTGGGCCACCATACGGCCGGGGTGCGACAAGATGAGGAACTCGCAGACCTATGCGCTGGCTTCACGGCGCGCGTTCGCGAGTCGCCGACGCATGTACCGGGTAAGCGCGCGACAGTCGTCTGTGATCGGATCCACCGCTGGAGCAGAAGCGGCGATCAGACCGTCGCGATCTACGGGTGGCCGCCCTGGAAACAGAAGTGGCTGCCAGTAGCGAGCCAAGATCCAATTTGCGAGTACGCGCGAAGTTCTGCCGTTGCCATCGGCGAACGGATGCATTCTGAGCCACAGCGCATAGTGACGCGCAGTGCAGTCTATGACAGCGTTCAGGCGTGACGGCGTTGCCGCTGCTGGATCGGGCATCGACGCATCCAGTCGAGCGAGCCAGTCACTAAGATCGGATGTGAAGTCGCGCAGCGCCTCCCCAACCTCGTTCGGTTCGGTGCCGAAGAAGCGCCCGAACCCGACCCCGTAGTTCACCAGGTGTGGATGATCGGATCCTCGAAAGTTGCCGACGTAGGCGGGCGACGGAATATGGCGACAGTCGCGATGGATTTCGATATGCCAAGACTTCACAAGCTCGAGCGTGAAATCCTCTCGGTTCCCTTTGTTTGCCGCGATCTTGGCGTCGAGAAGTGCGATATTGTTGGCTATGGTCCGGGCGTCGTCGGGATGTTCCTGCCAAACGGGGGGTCTCATGCGATTCACTTGGCCGTCGACTCACCTGAATCCGTGAAGTCCTCGCCCAGGCTTCGGCTCAATGCTTCCTCGTCTTCGGCCAACTGGCCGGTAGACGGCCGTATTGCAACACCGGGGTCGTAGTCATTGGTGCTTTCAAACGCCTCAAGACTAGCGACTTCCGCCGCTACAAGCAGTTTCTCGGCCAGCTCATCCGCACCTAGAGCGACCGCATCGCGGCCTGGGTGCTCACGAGAACCCCAAACGAGTTGGAGGGTCGCGGTGTCACCAAGCTCGTCGCGCGCGCCAGACGTCGCCGCCCAAAGACGCAACAAGCGAGGAATGTTCGGGTGGCGGGGGTGCGTCGCGGGTACACGCTTCCAAGCCATTACAGTGCTGGGGCTGATCCCCACCAGTCTTGCTACTTGCCGCTGGTTAAGCCTCAGCCACTTAGACAACTCGGCGATTGCCTGCAGAAGGACAGTTGCCGCAGGTGAGCCGGCTTCGGTGGCCTGCTCAACGTCTGGGGCATCCTCCAACTGGCCGTCGTCAAACGCGGCCACAAAGACCTCTATCACGCCCGATCGCGACTGGCGCCGAGCTTCAGTTGCATCGTCGGCGTCAATCATGCGGTTCGCGTCGTCGACGAATTCGTTGAGCGGAGAAGCTGTCTGTGCCCGAACACCGATGAGGTGTCGACGACGATGTCCGACACGATAGGCGCCCTGCTGCTCGTACGGCGCGCTCGTGATCAAGTCTTCGATGCTCATGGCTCGTCTCCCTCCTGCTTCATCTCCTCTTGCAGGCTTGGGCCAACCACGGTTTGGAATATCTGCAGCGCCCGCTCGTTCAGCACGCCTACGATGGAAAGCAGAGATTGCTGGTCGAACTCGATCGCCTCTGACCGGAAGCAATCGATATCAAGCACGAACGCCGGCGCCGCCTCTTCTGTGATGACTCCATGTTGCACCAACGAGTCCGTGCCATCGCCGAACCTGAGGGTCGCGCGACCCTCAGTGGCCGTGACGTAGTCGGATAATGGCGAATTATCGATGGGTCCCGAGAATGCGGGGTCGACGAGCTCGGCACGTCCAAAATCTCTGAGCGTGCGAGCGTGTCGGGACTTGATCCTGTTTACATAGCGCAGACCAACCCGAGTAGAGATAGCAGGTTCGGCGGACTCAATCAATGCGCGGACGCAACTCTCCCAGAGCGACAAGAATTCGTCCCACCCCGGGTATCTTCTGGTCTCCAAGGTCATCTGATCGGTCAGTACGTTGACGGTCGTTGCGCCACTCTCATTTGTGAACTGCCAGCCAGACGGCTGCGGGGGCGCCTCCTGGCTCAGCTGCTCCGTGGACGGACCGGCGATCAGCACGACTTGCTGTTGCCGAACCTGTGTCATGGTGCCGAGGCCTAGCGGCGCGAGATGCTTCAGCAGCTGCCTTGCTGCGGACGCGGATGCGAGGTCTTCGCGCGCGTCGTAGCGCACCTGACAGAGGGTGACGAGTAGTGGCGGAGCTGCGAGAGGTGTCCGGTCGGGCGCGGGAAGCGACATGGCTCCTCTTCTTGAACTCGAACTGAAGCTACATCACCATCTTGCAACGGTCGGCCTAACGCAACCCCGAAATGCGTCGCGTTCCTCTCGTCCGCGATGTGTCAACTTCTGGCCTGAGCTGGCATCGTGGCTCTCATGGCTCTCTCGCTTCCGATCGCTGACGAGGCTAACGACCTCCTGAACAGGAACCCGCTTTCCCTGCTCATCGGCATGGTGCTGGATCAGCAGATCCCGCTGGAGAAGGCGTTCACGTCGCCGTACGTGCTGAGCCGGCGGATCGGGCACGAACCCACCGCGACCGAGCTGGCGGAATACGACCCGGACGCACTCACCGCGATCTTCGCCGAGCCGCCGGCGCTGCACCGGTTCCCGAAGGCGATGGCGGCGCGCGTGCAGGAGGTCTGCCGCGCGTTGGTCGAGCACTACGACGGCGAGGCCGCAAATCTGTGGGCCGGCGCCGCCGACGGCCGGGAGCTCCTCAAGCGGGTCGCCTCCCTGCCGGGCTTCGGCAAGCAGAAGTCGCAGATCTTCGTGGCGCTGCTGGGCAAGCAGTACGGGGTCGAGCCGGCCGGGTGGCGGGACGCGGCGGGCGGTTACGGCGAGGACGGTTCGTTCCGGTCGGTGGCCGACATCGTCGACGGCGACTCGCTGGCCAGGGTGCGGGCGTACAAGAAGGAGATGAAGGCCGCCGCGAAGGCGTGAGCGCGGCAGCCGAGTGGGTGGGCATCCGGCCCGGACCGGTGCAAGGATGAAGGGTCGATCGGAGACCCCATCGTGAAGAAGCAGACGGAGCGGCCGGTCCTGATCACCGACGCCGCCCGCAGCCCCGAGGAGCAGTACCGCAGCCGCCAGGTCCGGTACGTGACGATGATGGGCGTGCGCGCCGGGTGCCTGATCCTGGGCGCCGTCCTGGTCAGTCTTCAGCCGCCGTTGCTGGCGCTCTGGCTGATCCTCTGCGCCGCCGGCATGGTGTTGTTGCCCTGGTTCGCGGTCCTCATCGCGAACGATCGGCCGGCGCGGACCAAGGCCGAACGGGCCGCCGCAGCGCAGGCCCGGGAGCGGCCGCAGCCCACACTCACCCAGCAGGCCGCCGACGAGCCGGAGTACCTGACAATCGACGTGGACTACACCGACTCCGGCGAACGCCGGGTCTCCGCCGAGCAGGAGCGCGAGCGCGGCCGGGACATGCGCTAGACGGGCGGCCGCGCGCCGATCCGGGCGACGGCCTCGGCGCCGAGCGCGGCGCCGGCCGCGAGCGCGGCCTGCGGATCCGCTCCGGAACACCAGGCGGCGAGCAGGCCGGCCGCGAACGCGTCGCCCGCGCCGGTGGAATCGACCATGGGTACGCGGGCCGGGGTCACCGACCGCAACGGCCCGTCCCGGGCCACCCAGACCGCGCCGGCCGCGCCCCGCTTCACCACCACGTTGCCGATGTGGTCCGTCAGCCGGGCCGCCTGCTCCTCGGCCGGACCGGGACCGGCCAGCACGTCTGCCTCGTCCGCGTTGCACAGCAACAGGTCCGCACCCCGTACCCACCGCAGGAAGGCCGCGGCCCCGGCCCGGCGCAACGGCGCGGCCGAGGCGGCGTCGACGCTCGTGGTGAGCCCGCGCTCGGCAGCCGCCGCCAGGGCCGCGAGACCGGCCGGCCGGGATTCCTCGTGCAGCAGGGGATAGCCGGAGAGATGCAGATGACCCGACCCGGCCGCGGCGATCGCGGCCACCACGTCCGCCGGGTCCAGCCGCAGCGCGGCGCCCCGGTCCGTGATCATCGTGCGCTCGTGCCGGCCGGCCAGCACGACGACGCAGCCAGTGACTGTGCCGGCGTGCGTCCGTACGGCACAGCGCACCCCGGCCGCGGTCAGTTCGGCGACCCGTTCCCGGCCGGCGGGATCGTCGCCGACGGCCGCGACGAGCGTGACGTCCCGGCCCGCGTACGCCAGCCAGGCGGCCGTGTTGGCGGCCTGGCCGCCGCCGCGCACGGTGATCGCCGCGGCGGTGTCCGAACCGATCTCGAGCGGCCCGTCGTGCGCCACCAGAACGTCGGTGACCAGGTCGCCGATGATGATCACGCCGGTACGGAGAAGCCCAGCGGCGCCGGTGCCGGGAGACCGGCCGCCGCGATCCGCGCGGCGAGCGCGGCGTTGCGCAGGATGATCCGTACGTTGACGGCGAGGCTGCGCCCCTCGGTCGTGTCGTGGAAGTGACCGAGCAGGAACGGCGTCACCGCCTTGCCGGTGATCCGGTCGCGGGCCAGCAGCGCCAGGCCCTCGGCCAGCGTACGGTCGTGCAGCTCGGGATCGAGCTGCTCGTCGGTGGGCAGCGGGTTGGCCAGGATCAGGGCGCCGGCGCCGACGGCCTGGTCGGTGCGGGCCCGCATGACGTCGGCCACCTGCTCCGGCGAGTCCAGTTGCCAGTCCACGTCGAAGCCGCCGTCGGTGACGAAGAAGCCGGGGAACCGCCGGGTCCGGTACCCCGCGACGGCGACGCCGAGAGTCTCCAGCCGCTCCAGCGTGGCACCGACATCGAGGATCGACTTCACTCCGGCGCAGACCACGACGATCGGCGTACGCGCGAGCGTGGTGAGGTCGGCCGATTCGTCGAAGGTGGTGTTCGCCTCACGGTGCACGCCGCCCAGCCCGCCGGTGGCGAAGACGCCGATCTCGGCGGCGGCCGCGACCGCGCTGGTGGCGGCGACCGTGGTAGCGCCGTCCGCCCGCCGGGCCGCGGCCACCGCCAGGTCACGCACCGACAGCTTCGCCACGCCGTCGGCGAGCGCCAGGTGCTCGATCTGGGCGTCGTCCAGTCCCACGACCAGCTCGCCGCCGATCATGCCGATGGTGGCCGGCACGGCGCCGTTGTCCCGGACAGTCTGCTCGATCTCGCGGGCCACCCGCAGGTTGTCCGGATGCGGCAGGCCGTGCGAGATGAGCGTGCTCTCCAGCGCGACCACCGGCCGGCCGTCCCGGCGGGCGCGGGTCACCTGCTTGCCGAATCGAATCGCGAAGTCAGTCACGACAGCTACCGTACGGCGCCCGGCGGACGTGCCGACGTTGGACCGACCCGACGTGAGGTGTCAGACTTGTCGGCTGGAGCTTTCGTACTCTCCGCCGGCGGGGGCAGGCGGTTTCGATGAGCCGAAGACGATGACCCGAAGACCCAGTGAACTGAAGGGCAGATGTCGTGAGCACGCAGATTCTGGAGCGTCCGGAGACGAAGGACACCGACACCGGGCCGGAGATGTTCCACTACGTTCGCAAGGAGAAGATCGCTGAAAGCGCGGTCATGGGCACCTTCGTGGTGGCTCTGTGCGGCGAGCGGTTCCCGGTGACCAAGTCGCCGAAGCCCGGATCTCCGGTCTGCCCGCAGTGCAAGGAGATCTACGAGGCCATGAAGCAGTGATCGGCCCTTCCTGAGGCCGGGGACGGCCGGCTCGGCGGGGCCGATCCCGACGTGCCTCGGCCCGCGCCTGTCTCCGGGCGCCGCTATGCTGGGTGACGCCTCCGTCGCGTCAGCCGGGGGCGTTTGTGTGAGCGAAGGGATCGTCCGAGCTTGAGCCCGCCCGCGCCGGTTCTGGAGACCTTCCCACCCCTGCGGGCCTGGCAGCGCAAGGCTCTGGTGGAGTATCTGCGCCGCCGCGGCGAGGACTTCATGGCGGTGGCTACGCCGGGTGCCGGCAAGACCACGTTCGCCCTGCGGATCGCGGCCGAGTTGCTCGCCGACGACACGGTCGACGCGGTGACCGTGGTGTGCCCGACGGAGCACCTGAAGACGCAGTGGGCCGCCTCCGCCGCCCGGGTCGGCATCCATCTGGACCATGCGTTCCGCAACGCCGAGGTGCACACCTCCCGCGACTTCCACGGCGCCGCGCTCACCTACGCCCAGGTCGGCATGGCCCCCGCCGTGCACCGGCGCCGCACGATGAGCCGCCGCACGTTCGTGATCCTCGACGAGATCCACCACGCCGGGGACTCACGCACCTGGGGGGACGGCGTCAAGGCGGCGTTCGAGCCCGCCGTACGCCGGCTGATGCTCACCGGAACCCCGTTCCGCTCCGACGACAACCCGATCCCGTTCGTCACCTACGAGCGGGGCCAGGACGGCCTGCAGCGGTCCCGCGCCGATTCGTCCTACGGGTACGCGGACGCACTTCGTGACGGGGTCGTCCGCCCGGTGCTGTTCATGGCGTACTCGGGGGAGACGCGCTGGCGTACCAGCGCGGGCGACGAGCTCGCCGCACGGCTCGGCGAGCCGATGACCAAGGAGCTGATCGCCCAGGCGTGGCGCACCGCGCTGGACCACCGCGGCGACTGGATGCCCCAGGTTATGCGGGCCGCCGACGCGCGGCTGTCTCGGCTGCGTGAGCACGGCATGCCCGACGCGGGCGGCCTCGTCATCGCGAGCGATCAACAGTCGGCACGGGCGTACGCGAAGCTGCTCGGCGAGATCACCCGGGAGCCGGCCGTGGTCGTGCTCTCCGACGACGAGGGTGCCTCCGGCCGGATCGCCTCGTTCGCGGCGTCGCAGCAGCGCTGGCTGGTGGCCGTGCGCATGGTTTCCGAGGGCGTCGACATCCCGCGGCTCGCCGTCGGCGTCTACGCCACGAGCGCCTCCACGCCGCTGTACTTCGCGCAGGCCATCGGTCGCTTCGTCCGGGCCCGCCGCGAAGGCGAGACGGCGACGGTGTTCCTACCCAGCGTCCCGCACCTGCTGGGGCTGGCCAGCGAGATGGAGGCGCAGCGCGACCACATCCTCGGCGCGCCGAAGGAGAAGGACGGCCTCGACGACGACCTGCTCGAGCGGGCGCAGCGGGCCGAGGATGCCGAGGGCGAGCTGGAGAAGCGGTTCGAGGCGCTCTCCGCCACCGCCGAGCTCGACCAGGTCATCTACGACGGCGCGTCGTTCGGCACCGGTGCCCGCACCGGGACGCCCGAGGAGGAGGAGTACCTCGGCCTGCCCGGCCTGCTCACTCCCGACCAGGTGGCGCTGCTGCTGACCAAGCGGCAGGCGGACCAGCTGGCGGCGCAGAAGCGGAAGCGGGCGGCCGAACCGGTCCCGGCGCCGCGCGAGCCCGGACCGGTGACGACGACCGCGGGCGAGCGGCGCAACAGCCTGCGGCGCCAGCTCAACAGCCTGGTGGCGGCGCATCATCATCGGACGAATCTGCCGCACGGGAAGATCCACGCCGAACTGCGCCGGCTCTGCGGCGGTCCGCCCAGCGCGCAGGCCACCATCGAGCAGCTCGAGGAACGGATCGCGACGATCCAAACGTTGTAGGGCGCCCGACGGCGAGTGTGAAAAGGGACGCCCTGGACCGTGGGCGTCCCTGCTCAAGCTCGTATCGGGGGAATCGGACGTTAGTTGGCGTTAGACATCATGTCTGCGCCGCGCCAGGTGAACTCCGGATCCGCCGCGTACTGCACCGCGATCTTCACCAGGTCTTCGGCGTACCGGTTGGCGTGGTGTCCGCAGAACACCAGCTCACCGCCACCAGCCAGGGTCAAACGGAGCTTCCCGGCTGCATTGCAGCGGTCGCACCGTTCATCGGCTGCGGGGCCGGCCACACTACCTGCCGGCGGCGTGAGAGTCGGGGTCATCGCCTTCCTCCTCTGGTCGAACCGATGAACATGTTCCTCGGCTACTGCTCACATCCTGCAACACCCTGCGCCGTTGCCGCCTTCCCACAGTGCCCCGAGGGGACCGAGGTCACACGTGGTGGGGTCAGTGTGCCGTGCCCCAAGGGTGCCACGTCAACGATCACTCATGCGCAAGGGTCTGATCACCACCCGACGATGTGCGGGTGGTGACCAATCAGACACTATGGGTTGACCGTACGGTCGGTTTTATGCGTACGGCGAAGCCCTTCGGGGCGGCTCTGCTAGTCCAAGTAGTCCCGCAACACCTGGGACCGGGACGGGTGACGGAGCTTCGACATCGTCTTCGACTCGATCTGCCGGATCCGCTCGCGGGTCACCCCGTACACCTGGCCGATCTCGTCGAGGGTGCGCGGCTGGCCGTCGGTCAGCCCGAACCGCAGCCGGACCACGCCCGCCTCGCGCTCCGAAAGCGTCTGCAGCACCTGCTGCAGCTGGTCCTGGAGCAGCGAGAACGACACGGCGTCGACGGCGACCACCGCTTCCGAGTCCTCGATGAAGTCGCCCAGCTGGCTGTCGCCCTCGTCGCCGATCGTCTGGTCCAGTGAGATCGGCTCCCGGGCGTACTGCTGGATCTCCAGCACCTTCTCCGGAGTGATGTCCATCTCCTTGGCGAGCTCCTCCGGGGTGGGCTCGCGGCCCAGATCCTGGAGCAGCTCGCGCTGGATGCGACCGAGTTTGTTGATGACCTCGACCATGTGCACCGGGATGCGGATCGTGCGGGCCTGGTCGGCCATGGCGCGGGTGATGGCCTGGCGGATCCACCAGGTGGCGTACGTGGAGAACTTGTAGCCCTTGGTGTAGTCGAACTT